>AEKF01000005.1_pt1 | contig 137689 bp, 181 predicted proteins | sample 342668 | NCBI WGS metagenome assembly AEKF01 (sample SAMN02954267, study PRJNA50815) | food metagenome | biome: terrestrial; feature: fermented food; material: kimchi; isolation source: Jonggazip commercial cabbage kimchi | place: South Korea | collected 2009-06 | reverse complement strand
GATTACTTTATATATAAGGACTAGGGAATTTATGAGTAATATAGTATCTAGAGAAACTGCTTATAAAAGAATTAGAGATATACTTGGTAAAGACTACCATATTTTATCTGACGACCTTAATGAAAATACATTTAGTAATGGTAGTGTTGAATTGAAACATACTACATGTGGTAATATCTACATAACAAAAATAACTAATGTGACCCATAGTAAAAGAAAGTGCCCTTTCTGTAGTTCAAATAGAACTTATACTAAGGATGAAGTTGTTTCCTTATTAGGGGATGAATATAGCATTGTGGGTGATTTTAAGGGATACAGTAAGGTAAATAAGGTCAAACATAATAAGTGTGGTAGAATTATCAAAGTGAAACCTAACCTTATCTGTAATGGTAAAGCAAAATGCCACTGTAAAAATTCAGAACATAAATCATCCCCTAGGGGAGTATTTACCCAAGAGGAATGGAAAACAATAGATGGTACAGGGTATAAGATAAGTAATACAGGTAAGGTAAAGAATAAGCACGACAAATTACTAAAGCCTAATTACGGTGATTTAGGGTATATAAGATATAAACTACATATAAATGGTAAACAAAAATGGTTTTTCGCCCATAGAATGGTGGCTAAATATTTTATACCCAACCCTGATAATTTACCTATTGTCAATCATGTAGACGAAAACCCATCGAACCCTAGAGTTGATAATCTTCAATGGTGCACGTCTATTTATAATAGCAACTATGGAAAAGCTATTATTAAAAGACAGCGTAAACACAAAGGTAAGCCTATTTATGCTTTGTTTGATGACGGTACAGATATGTACTTTGAAACATTATCAAGGGCAGAGGAATATTTTGGAGGCTCTGTAACAGTTACTCACATAGGTCATGTTTTAGACGGAACACAAAAAACAACAGGAGGTCTACGCTTTGAATTAGCGTAGGCTTTTTCTCTACTTTTTTTATTCTCGCGACAAGGCACTCATTCTCTACTTTTTTTATTCTCGCGACAAGGCACTCATTCTCTACTAAAAATTTTTCGGCGACAGTACTCGTAACACCACGTACCAGGGATAAAAAAAAAGGCTTCCGCCCTTAACCCTCGTTTATATCGTCTAATAATTTTGTATACATGTAAGCATATTCTGCTATAGTATAATAACTATAATCATCTAATCCCGCAACCTCAACAAATTCCTGAAAATCTAGCAAATCATTAATGTTAAACTCATCAAAATCTTTTTTGTCGTTTAGGTTTGTTATAACCGCATATTGCCTTTGGATTAAGTCGTCAGCACTCAAACCAAATTTTTCAGTTGTATATATGTCTTGTATAAATAGCCTCATGTTATTGATTGTATTTTCTAGTCCCTCGGCTCCACGTACCTCACTAATTACTGTGGTTATTCCGTTTGTCGTGATTTCAGTCATGTGTGTTTATCTCCTTTTCTTTATGCTTTAATAATAACACACATTCTTTTAAGTGTCAACTGTTTTTATCAAATTTGTTTAGTTTATTTTTCTTACCTTTAATACACACGTGTGCGCACGTGTATAACACAAATAACTATGTTTGTCAATACCTTTTATAATATCTTAATATTTAATATTAGTGGTTGCATTTTAAACATCCCTATGTTATTATTAAATCATACCAATAAGGAATGAGGAAAACAACAATGAACAAATCAGAACAAGCATTATATAATTACTTGGTGGAATACGTAACAGACGATGAAACAGCTAAACAAATCGTAGACGGTGGAGAGGGTGGCTATTATTATGGTGGTGGCGGTTATGTAAGCGTTGATAGAGACGACAAGGAATTAATGAATGAACTAATGAATGATGATAACAGATTCTTGGTCGATGATACTAGTTTAAATAGTGCTTATCTAATTGGGTCTTTACCTTAATAAATTAATTTAAAAAAAGGGTTGCAATATACCCGTACATATGTTATTATTAAAGCATAGAGAAAAGGAGATACATACACATGGATATTCAACAAGGAATTTTAAAGGTAAAGGCATTTTATATAAAGGCACGTGCAAATAAGGCAACGCCTGACGAAGCACGGCAACTAACAACCCTATTACGTGATAACTTTGACGGGGTAGAGTTTGAAACTATTAAAGAATTAAATAATGAGCTTGCCCATCTTAAGACTACCAAAGAAAAGACACAAAAATATCGTGAGAATTTTTATAAAGAGAGGTATGTACGTGTATCATATTTAGATGGTGGGTGGTACTCATTTAGCCCTAGTGGTCATAAATATTACTCAAAAAGTGATGAGATAACTGTACACGGTTATGACAAGTTAATCAAGGAGTTGGAAGACCGTGGGTTGTTTAGTATTAGTACACGTGGTTACGTTGGTAAAGGTGGATATATAGGTTTGAAGCCAAAAAAGTTTTTTGATTAATGGTTGACAAGTAAGTAACAATAGTGTTATTATTAAAGCATAGAGAAAAGGAGATACATGCACATGACTAAAATCACAAACTACGATGAACTATTTAATAACGTATTTACAAAAATGGAAGTTATTAATGAGGAAATTCCCGAATTTTGGTACGAGGAACCACAACATCTTATCGAAGAGTCGGAGTATTTTCAAGAACGTATGGTTAACGAGTATAAGGAAAATAACGGAGTAACTCAAGAAGAGGCGGAAGAGTTTTACGGTAGTGGGGAATTTACAGAATACGCATTTGATTGGATTATGGACTACTTAGACGCTTATGTGGTGTATAAGGTAGAGGGGAAAGACTTAGACAAATTGCCCGAATACATCCCCGTGTATTGGATTGATGAACTAAACAGCTATATATTCTTACAAGGTTGGTATGGTATGGCTAGTTTTATGATGAAAGTAAAGCCCTTTGAGTGGGGTATGTAATGAACATATTAAAAGTACTTTACAACAATACGGGCACAAAAGCGGTTATTAGTCAACGGTACCAGTTAAATAGTGATAACACGGTTACGCATTTGGGTAGTAATACAGATATTTATAAATTGGAGCCTAGCACTCACTGGAATAGTGACAACGAACAATTGACTATTGTTGTAACTAGTCGGGAGCAATATCGTTCCATCATAAACGGGCTAGAAAATCAAGTAGATAATAAACCACACGACTGGAAAAACTGGCGTGACTGGTTAAAATTCTAATCAAATTCTAATATAAAAGGGTTGACATCCTTGTAAATACATGGTATTATAATAGTATACCAATAAGGAAAGAGGAAAAAACATCATGACAGAATCAGAATACAGCTACAAAAAGGAAACGTTCTCAAAGAGTGGTAACAAGTGGGAACTTGAAAAAAGTGAAGTAGTCACGGTTACAAACTTGCACGAACTCAAAAGGATATATAGAAATATCGAAAACGATACAGACATATTCGGAGGTTCACCTCGGAAGGAGTTTGGAGCTTGCAAGCTCGGGGCAATGAGTGCAAAAACATTCTACTCACCAAATGGAAAACAAAAAAGTCGCTACAGTTTCAACTAGTCCGAAAGGGCTTTTTTTGTGATTTCATTTATATATTTTTAGTATCTCAGTTTAATTATATCATTTTAAACCCTATAAAGCAAGGGTCAATTTTATTTATTTTGGGTATTGACAATAGTATAAAAAGCGTGTATAATTTACAGTGAGAGAGATATACTAAAAACATCCCCGAAAAATGGCTTCTCATTCTAGTATACCATATTAAAAATCTATTGTCAAGTACAACTTTAGGGGTTGACAAGTCTTATCTATCATGGTAAGATATAGGTATAATAAAACAAGGGGAAACAGTATGACTTACACTAAAAAGCAAATTCTAGCTATGTATATCCGTGAGGCGTTTGATACTGGTGTAACTGATAACAAGTCGGAAGCTAAAGAATACGCCGAAACAATGTTTGACGTGGACTTGGAAGAAAATAGCATTGTAAAAGTTGGTCGCCGTTATAAACTAGCAAATCAACTAATCTGATAATAGGGGTTGACAACCAACATTATCTATGATAAGATATAGGCATAGTAAGTTACGAAAGGGCTTAAACACATGGATATTTATCAAGTAGTAGTAAATTTTAATGAGGGAAACAAGGACTATGTGAGTGCTACAATATACCACAACGATAACTTTTACAAGTCATTAGATGATATTGCCAAACCTGAAAACGTTGATGATTACAATGCCAAATGGTGCAATGGTCTAGTATTCCACTATGGTAAGCTAGCGCATGACTTATTGCCCGCAGGTGCTAGAATTATTACACTATGAAAGGACTTAAAAATATGCAATGGTTTACGGTTAAGCCGAAGGGCTTTTTTATTTTCACTATTTTATATATTTTTTAAGTTTCTCACTTTAATTATACCATGTTAAACATTAAAAAACAACCCTTTTATTAGTTATTAATATTTAAAATAAAGTATTGACTTTTCAAACTGTACATGGTATTATTAAATCATAAGGAAAAGGAGAAAAAACATCATGACACAATCAGTAAATGACCGATTAAAGGAAATAGCAAAATACTGGAATGAGCACAGGGAAAGCCTTGTATTTGACGTTAGGGCTGTTAAAAGCGCCTCTGGGCGTGACGGTGTTTATATAGAATACTGTAACATGCGTGAGTTTATACCTAATCTATCAATCAAACATGGTAAAGGGTTTGAGCGTTCTATGTGGAATGTTATGTGGGGCGGAAATTCAAAATATTTAAAATAAAGTCTTGACAAATCAATTTATACATGGTATTATATAAGTATAGTAAGAAAAGGAAAGAGGAAAAACAACATGGCATATCAACAAGTAATGGGACAATTTAAACAACGTGGAGATGAAAGTGTTAAAAATATCCCTAGCATTGCAGAATTTGCACAAAATCACTTTTTAGACAGTATTATGCGGGTTGGTAGTACAGGCAACTACTGGATTAGCGCTGTAACTTATCAGGACAGTGACAACAATACACGCCAACAAATGGTAAAGCAAGGGGCATATGACCTTATGGACTTTAGTGGCGATTTTGAATACAACGCTTACAAGAATATGAGCAATCAAGTACGGCGCTATCTAGGTGCTTACTCAAGTGCTTATAAAGTTGGCTCTGGCTTCGATAATTATAAAGATTAAGCCGAAAGGCTTTTTTTATTTGCAATAATTTATATATTTTTAAGTGTCTCACTTTAATTATACCATTTAAAGTCCTAGAAAACAACCATTTTACGTATTCTTAATATTTAAAATAAAGGGTTGACATCCCCTTGTACATATGGTATTATTAAATCATAAGGAAAAGGAGATACACGAAAATGAAAAGCGTATTCAATGTATTAATTACAGTTATGTATGGAATGTTAGGGTTAAGCACGTATATTATGTGGCTTGACGGTCGTTACTTAAGCATGGTGGCGTTTCTAATTGCTATATATGGTTTACACCTAATTAAAAAATTCTTTAAATTAGGGGTTTACAAATACGACAATTAATGTTATTATATAATTATAGAAGAAAAGGGAATAGGTATACTACAATGTTATCAACTAAATTACAAAAGAATTTATATAATGAACTATTAAATGAAACAAATAGACCCATATTCAACGCTGAGTATGAAGAAATGATTAAGCACATACCTGAGAATAGTAGGAAGTTTTATAGCAAGCGCTTTTGTTTCTTACAAGGTTACTTAAATGGTTCCCCTATGTCCCTAGACGTGGACGAGCAAAAAGAACTACTAAAAAGGGCGGGTTACAAGGATGTTAGTAGCAACCGTGTATTTACTATATTAGACGATGTTACTAATAAAGTTTATGAGGATTTAGTTGAATAAAGTACTTGACAATAATATCTATACATGATATTATTAAAGCATAAGGAAAAGGAGAAAAACAACATGAATCAGATTACACTACCAATCAAGCAAATGGCTAGCTTAGTACACTTATCAAAAAACTCCCTACAATTTGGGGATGATATGGTAATTAAGCCAATCCCCTATGGATTTACAATCCTTGATACCTTTGCTGGGTACGAGACAACTGTATCAGCCCAGGAGGTTGGGGACGACTACACAATTGAGGACAACAACGGAGGAGCGCCTTATAATTGGAGTAGTGAGGGGTTTATAAATATATACCAAGAGGACGAGGACGAATTTTACGGGTTTATGTTTGAGGTATAAAAAAGGGGTTGACATCCCCTTACATACATGGTATTATTAAAGCATAAGGAAAAGGAGAAAAACAGCATGGCACAATCAAAAGACAAGCGTGTAACCATTGAGGACATCCCCCTAGATACTGAGTTCAGTAGTCTGGATGAGTTGCTAGATAGCCAAGAGTTCAATGATTTCATGGAATTATGCGAGTACACGTATACCGAAGAGACAACACCAACGGACACAATCGAAGACATAAGCGGGTTCCCAACACCTGAAAGAGATATGTGGAGATTGGATAATTAATTAAATAATAGTACTTGACAAGGTGCTCCAGTTGTGGTAGGAGTGGGGATGCATAACCCCCCCGTTGCTTAAAACCATACTGGGGTACCTTGTCTATTTAAGTACCCACCACTACCTAGGGAACCCTATTTCTTGGCTAAAAAACTTTGCATCGTGAAAATTAGGCATACTTTGAAATATAAAAACAAAAAATTCCCAGAAAAATTTTTGAGTTCTGGGGAAATAAAGGTATATTAAAATTGATTACGGTAAGCCTCATTAATGGCACCCAGGTATTCAAAAGGAGGTAAATAGTTACTGGAATCAAAACAGTAGGTTTCTATAATAGACTCAAGTTCATAAGGTCTTCCTATCATTGCATGACATTTGATGTTACCATCTTCATTAATATGCTCTATTATTACCTTATAGGTACCTCTTTTAACGTCTTCAAGTATATCATCCTCTGGTATTCCAGTTGTCATAGGGTGTTTTAAAATACATTCTGCTATTATAGAGTTACTTTTATCTAAAACTGTGTAAATACCTTTCATCCCCATAACACCTCGTCAAGGGCTTCTAGGTGCTCTTTAGGGGTTACACGCTTACTAAAGTAAAATGCTCTATTTTCAGCGTATTCCTCTATACCTATACCGTCTTTATACCCATCATCGTACACGTATATATAACAATTCAATTTGCCAGTTTTAGTATACTCGAATGTTTTAGCACTCTCTAGTACTAATAGGTCTTCATTATTTTCTATAGATTCCAATATACTGTGTATATCATCGTCATCCCCAAAATCTGTGAGGGGATGTTTTAATATGGATGCAGCTATTTCTATATCATCTTTACTTACAATAGTGTATACACCTTTATCCGTAGTATTACTCATGATAACTCCTTTCATTTAAAATATGTAAATAATCCTCTGGGGAAGAAACGTATACACTAAAATCATATACACAAACTTCTGCATATGTCATAAGAGGCATATTTACTTCTTTATAAAAATACGTGAAGAAATCCATTATATTATCACCAAAATTAGAGTGCTCTAGCACTACTGGTATATCCTCATCTAAATTATGCATAATTTTTCTATATTGGAAATCACTTATATGTGTTAAATCGTTAAGTAGTATTTCCCTTACTATCGCAATTGCATCTTTTGTTACAACTGTGTATATACCCTTACGAAACTTAGCCATGTGTGCCCCTTTCCCATATTAGTTCGTTAAGACCCTCTAGAAGCTGTTCAGGAGTTACACGAACACTATAGTCCTCAGAGTAAGCATCTATATCAGGGCTGTTAAAGTCAAAAATGTTTAAAAATGTATTTGGGTTACTTCCATCAGTAGTTACTTCTATATAAAGAACCTTACTACCTGAAATAATCTCATTTAAAGTAAATACACTAGGAGAGGAATACGAGGAATACATGTTAATAACATCTTGGACTCTATAGTGTGTCATTTCATGGTTTAAAATATCTATAGCTAAATCTACTTTATCATTTGTAATTGCAGTGTATATACCTTTTTTCATTGTATCTCCTTTATACATAGTCGCACATAATTTTATGCGCATCAGAAATTCTATATTTACTAAAATTTTCTTCCTCAACAACTTTTAAAAAATCTAAAGGTGATAATACCACACTAAAGTATGAACGCCAATCATTTATAGACTCAGAATCAGATTTACTGTTAAAATCTACATATATTCCTATGTGACTACTATTAGTAATAATCTCTAAAAATACACAGTTTTCATCAAAATTAACCCACGATAAATCATGACCTTTCCAGTCACATAGTATAGAAATAATATGATTTGATAAAAGCTTTTCTGCTTCTTCACTGCTATTTATACAAGTGCAAATTCCTTTTAATTTTTCCATATTATTTATTCCAGTCCAGGCTCATTTAAAGCCTCTAGAAACTCAGTAGGAGTAACTCTAGTTACATAGGTAGTATCTATCCAACCTAAAACTTCTTCTTCATCAGAGTCCACATAATTCTGCACCGTTAATTTATTATTAACTACACTTGCTGAAAATAATGCATAACTACCATCACTAATGTATTTTAGTGCATCTCTATCATCCCACAAGTGTTCTCTTTGTCTATCAAGTAAATGATGTTCAGATATTTTAATAAAGTCATCTTTACTATTAGTTACTGTGTATATTCCTTTGTAATCACCCATGTTATTCATCCTAACCCAGGCTCATTTAAAGCCTCTATAAATTCATCTGAGGTAACTTTAGTAGCATTAGTAATATCAATCCAAAGTACAGCATCTTCTTCGCTAGAGTCCACAAATCTATCTATACTAAGGTCACCACCTTCTATTGATTGTGCATGTACTAATACATACTGACCGTCAGTTAATCTAGAAATGATTTCATTATTTGACCAAATATCTGTAATATTCCCAATTTTAAAATATTCAGACATTTTAATAAAATCATCCTTACTATTAATTACTGTATATATCCCTTTATAATCACTCATAAATTAACCATCGACTTCCTTTTTAAACTCTTCTAAAGAGTAGACTTCCTTAAAAGGTATAATAGGCTCTCCTATTGAAAAAAGGATTACCTTTTTTTCGGTATCATAAGCTATGTAATTAGAGTCATTTTTATTGAAATTTTTAGAGCCATTATAGCCATCATCATTAGATAGTTCATTCATCCAATCAAACCCTAAATCTAGAAGCTTATTAACAACATACTTCCATTCACGTTTCTTATTAACCTTGATAGCTTTAAGACGGAGGATATGCTCTTCTTTTTTAGTGGATTCGATGGTAGTACTGGTTAGCATCTCTACTTCTTTGTGCCAATCTCTAATTCCCATTATACTACCTGCGCTATATATACCGTCCTCTGGTATGATAGTGTCATTCTCTCCATATTCTGTGTACATAATTAAAATTTACCTCCGATTATAAAAAGGGGAACCGACTAGTTCTAACCCCTTTTGTAGTTTTCATTGTACCTCTCTTATAAAATTTAGAGCTAATGGTTACTTCTATAGGGTAGCTATAATAAATATCCTTACAGAATAATTGTATAGTTTCTCCTACATCTATATTCATGGTTCCAAAGTCTATCCCTCTATTACCATGAAGCGCACGCTCAAAAGCTTCCTTATTTAGCCAAAATGTTTTAATCATATTAATGTATATTTATGCATTATTTTAGGTCACGAGGACGGATAAAATTACGCTTTACTTCGCCAGAGCTTTGGATAACCCCTGAACTAGATGGTTTATTTCCACCATCACTAGATACAATTCCAGATACTCTTACAGGTATGCCCTTTTTAGGCGATGGAATAGAGGTAGGAGTAGGTTTGGATGGTTGTGGTTGAGGATGTTGAGGCTGTGGTTTAGCTTCATTTTTGCCAGCTTCTTTTTCCTCTTCCTGGTTATCAGGACTAGCTTGTGGCTGTTTTTGGGGTTGTTGTTGTTGTTGTTTATTTTTCTTCTTTTTTAAGAAGAGCCAAATCAAAAACATCAAAACTAAAAGTGCTATAACTGTAAACAAAATTGTCATAAAAATACCTCTTCCTTTTTTCTATAATTAAATTATATCATGGAGAAAATAAAAAAGCAACCCTAAAGTTACTTTAATTTTATACCTAAAACTGCATAAGGTCTATTCTGTGCATAGCTTGTCTTATATGTGACAACTACAGAAACTTTATCACTACCGTTTTCATCTGTCTCAACAAGGAAATCGCCATCTAGATATACATAACCGTATTCGTCAGTATACCTATGGAGTTCCAACTCATCCCCTATATTAAATATCTTGTCATCTTCTTTACGTATCTCAAATGTCTTAATTCCAGAAACAACATCATTGAAATACTGGTTAAGAATCTTTAATTTATGCACCCTATTCACTAAAATACTTCTCCTCCATAATATTACCCACTATGCTTACACTTACGCTATCTGTCAATGAGCCTCTTGATATGTAGGATGAAAGACTTGGGTGATTATACACATGTTCTTTACGGTTGACTAGGACAAACTTACCATCATTATTATCGTACTTGACATAATATTCTGTTTCAACTCCGTTTTCGGATACTAATATTATGTCACCGCTATATACATAAGCATTACCTATTTTCAACTGGGTATTTATGCATACAGAACCATCAATAACAGGAACAACCCTAACGCTATTCGGTAAACTCCAGTCTGACATAGTATCAAAAAGGATAAAGTCATGAGGAGTAGCTCTTCCGTCCTTATTGTCAGACGAAAAAGCATAAGTTGTCTCAGCTTTAGGTAAGTAAAATCCACTTACCCACACTATTTTTACATTAGATAAGTTACTACCATAAAGTAAACCTTTAAACAAATTAGGCTCTTCATACATATTATTCTACCATATCCTTAAATATGATTTCATATTCATTGCTAGTATCACTAGAAATCTTGTTAGCAATAATCATCATATCATCACTATCCATACCCTTAAGAATAACATCTTTAATAAGGTCTTGTTTTTCCATTACATCGACTAACTTTGTTGTGTTAATTGTGGCACGCATAGAAACAACATAACGGATAGATGCTGAGGCAATAATTTCACGTAAGTCAATAATGAAATTATACAAATCATCGTCTGCAGCAAGTGCATATTCAACTTGTGGGTCATACCCGAAATCAATAATAGCAAAACGGTCTAAGGTTGCTGCATCCAACTGTGAACGACCTGTATACTCCATACTTGCTCCACGACCTACTGTGTTAGCTGCTGATACAATTCGGAAGTTCTCATGGGCATTAATACGACCCGTAGGAAAGTCAAAGTAACCGTTAGCAATAGCAGCGTTAAGAAGAACTAGCACTTCTGGTACAGATGCATCCATTTCATCTAGGAAGAATAATCCACCATCTTTAAAGGCATGGTAGAATTGTGTTTCCTGGTAAGTACCATTGGCATCAATAAACCCTGTAAGCTTATATTCTTGAGTAACAGCATTGGTAAAGTAAAAGTCTAATCCTAAGGCTTCTGCCACTTGTTCTAAAGTATGGTTTTTACCAGAACCAGCAGGACCAACCAACATCAAAGGAACTCTACGCTTAACAACCTTAAGAATCTTACCAAATTCCTCGTGAAATAGTCCCTCTAATTCAATATCAGGTTTATCTTCTTCACTAATGACAACCTTTTGGGGCAAGTAACCATAAGTATCACGAATATAAGAATCCATCCTAGGCTTAAACTCATTCATGAGGGACTCAGAGGTAATATTCTTACCCTTTTCAACAATTGCATTCACAATTTGTTCTTCATACGGGTTAGCTCCAGCTTTTTTATCCATAGCCCCCTTTAATTCTTTAATTGCTTCTACAATATCACTATTATTCATTGTCTCTCCTCCAATTACATCAGGCACACTTTTTTCAACACCATCTCCACGACCAGAGTCGCCACCAAAGGAGTCATATTCACGCATCCCCCAAATATCAATAAATGCTTCACTATTTAAATCATAAATCTTCTGCTTAATACGAATCTTTTCTGATTCTGATAATTCAGCTTCGGTATTATCCTTAGATTGGAAGTCGTTCTTAGGGTCATAAAAAATATCGTTAGCCAACATAAAGTCACGGCGAATCCAATATTTTTCTGTATTGCTATCCTTAACAATACTAAACCTTCCATACAGTTTAATTTCTACATCATAATCAATCATACAATATCTCCTTTAAATGCCTAATTGTTCCTTTACTTCTTCTAAGTCTGTTGTAAACTCTTTTCCAGACATTACATCAAAACCATAGTAGTTAATATCATCCCCCATAGCACGAAATACCATAGATGCTCTATCCTCAACGTGAGTATTGCCACCATAACCATTATTAGTTACATCAACGAACTGAGACTCTGCTTCGTCCACACGGAAACCAATTCTACGTAAGAATGATGGATTGATAAAGTAAAAGCTAAGCTTCCTAATATTAAGTGGTTGTGTTGCAGCTTTAATAGGAACTGCCCACCCTTGATTATTAACAGAAGAGCTGTGAACATGAGACGTATTGCCAATGTACAGTTCAACACGGTAATCATTATACTCTAAAGTATCAATATAAGACATAATCTTTGCACCTGCAAGAGCCATTTCTTTAGCACTAACAGTCCATTGAATACCTGCATCAAAGAATATACGTACAATCTTTTTACGACTTAAATCATAGTTACTATTTAACATAGACTTAGGTAACCCTAAAATAGCATTAGGAACAATAGGTTGGAAACCCGCAACGTCTTGTATAACACGCTTCCGTTTACGTAAAGAATTTTCCATTTCATCAATGCCATTTTCTTTACGTACCTCTTTAAGTAACTTATAGGATTCATCATCCCCGTACTTCAACAAATCAAGAGCTTCTTTGTAACTATTAGTCTTAGTAAACCCATAATCACCTTCAATACTTGCACGCTCTCTACCTGGTAAGGGGTTACGATTAAGTATATTATGAAACTCAGATGGTTCATAATAAATCATACGACCTAACCCCTCATACTCATTAAATTTCATATGTTGTTATCCTTTCCTTAGTTAACAATTACATTTTACCATACTGGAAATAAATGTCAACCTTTTTAATAAAAAAACAAGTTAATCTTTATAGACTACTTGTTTCTTATCATCATACATATCTACATACATTTCTTGTTTATCCCCATTATAGGTAACTTCGAAGAATGCCTTATTACTACCTGAGATAGCAAACGTTCCCTTACTGTTCTGTATTTCCTTATAATAGGATACGAGATATACCGTGTCACCTAGTGTATCATTAGGTAAACTATTCTTAGCAACTTCCATAACCCTTTCTTGGGCTATTTTAATAAAATCTATTCCATGCATTGTTATGCTCCTTGCTTTTGTAGTTTTCCCCTTAGTGGGGAATAGCTGTGTAGTACTAGTATGCCCTGTAAGCCTCTCACAGGCTTTCTAAGGTGCATATAGAGTTATCGGGTAAACAACCAAGAGACACCTAGATTACCCCTGTATCGCAATTATACTAGGCAACTATTACTAGGACGTAGAGCCTCTTGGATAACTTCTGTATCTGGGGTAACCCACTCTAACGCCTTATCCATGTCATTAAATTTAGTCCACTCACTATGGTCTGACGTAAATTCGTGTGCTCTTACATTTCCATCTCTTGTTATTACAAGCCTATACTCGGGGTCATCTGAATTAACAACAAAATAAAACAAATTATTATATACTTCTACCATTTCTTCTGGTTTTTCTGGGTCATAGCTCCCCCATAGCCTAGAAAAACTAACCATATTGTCTTCCTGTTCTTGCCGTCTAGCCCTGAACAACCAATCATACAAATAACTATCTGGGAATCTATGGATATACTCTAATGCATAATACAGAGCATAGGTACCTTTTTCAAAATGATACTTTTTAAACTCATCAAAAACGGGTTTTGATATTTTTATCTTTTCCATCATACAAGGTTCCTTTATTTAGCTTATTGTTTATAGGGTAATCTTTATTAGGGTCTAAACCTAATTTAGTATAAAGTTCGTCTACCTCTTTTTTATCTACCATGTATATACTATACCATTATTTCATTAATATGTCAATAGCAGTTGCCTTTTTAACTAAAAAAACTACTTAGTAGTTGGTCAGAAGTATAAACTCTTGCTATATTATTAAGGTAAACAGGAGGAAATTATGTCAAAAGCAATCGAATTTGGTATGGCAATATGGACTCTCTTAATAGCTACTGGTTTATTGCCATTTGCTATTAAGTGGGCTATTGCTAATACAAAAAATAAGAACATTAAATTGTTCGAAGAGTGGGCTTTGCAAGCTGTACAGTATGCAGAGGCTAATTCTAACACTAGTGATGCTAAAAAGCAAGAAGCTATAGCATTCGTTGCAAACCGCCTAAAGGCTAATAACTTAGTAGGTAAGTTTAGTGACGAACAAGTAGATGCAGTTATCGAAAAAGCTGTTGCAGAATTGCACGATTGGCATCCAGAAATCAAGCAAGCGGAGGTAAAATAATGTCACTTTGGGTAGCAGATATATCAGCACACAATCCAAACTATGCGCAAATAATTAAAGATAACGATGCAGTTATTGTTAAGGTAACTGAGGGTCTTAGTTATGTAAACCCATTAGCTAATGCGCAAATAGAAGCAACATTAAAAGCTAACAAGGGTCTTGGTCTATACCACTTTATCGTAGGTGGATTAGATGTTAAAGCTCAAGCTCAGTATTTCTATAATAACGCTAAGAATTATATTGATAGAGCAGGCGTTGTTGTAATACTTGATTGGGAAAAGCCTAGCGGTTATCCCTCATTAAGCGGTAACGAACCTAAGGTATTCTTAGATGAATTATACCGATTAACAGGTAAAAGAGGTTTGAACTATATTAGTCATTCAGATTTCATTTCCCCTAACTACGAATGGTCATATATTACTCCTGACTATAGTTTGTGGATAGCAGGATACCCTGTTAATAAGGGTGATGCATTCTCATCAACACTACAACAATGGGCAGATGCTAATTACTTTAGTAATGCACGCTATAAGAACGCTGTGGTTGCTATGTGGCAATATGATTCAGTACCTTATGACCGCTCAATCTTCTACGGTGATATGAATGCTTGGAAAGCTTATGGTACTAAGAACGGCAAGGCTGTAGTTTCAAAGCCTGCTACATCTAAACCTGCTCCAGCAGCTACACCTAAGCCTGCTCCAGTGGGTTCTATCCAACAATTTAAGAATGTAGGAAACCATTTCACAAATACAGGTACATTCACAGTCGATAAGATTAAGAATGTTAATGGCATGTGGCAAATGATTAACTACAATCTAGCAGGCGGTAAGGATGCAGATTGGACTTTGAATGGTATCCCATTGGCTATACTAGATAACGTAACTCGTGGTAACAACGCCCCTACTCAAGTAGGAGACAAGATGAAGTTCGCTAGTGGTTATGACAATGGTACTATTGACAAGTACGACCAAGGAACTAATGGTGTCGGAATTGTATTCGGTAAGTATGGTATAGTTTGGTTTAACGCAGACGCATTTATTAAACTATAAAAAAATAGAGCCTAACGGCTCTTTTCTTTTGCAATTCTTTCGATAACATCTTCTTTATTAACAGGAGTAAGGGTATTTAAGTCTAGCAAACAGTTAGTAAACACATAGTCATCTAAACTATCTGATTTGCTAACCTCGGAAGACAATATACTACCATTTTTATAAGACACTGTATAATACGCAGTATCCTTATAGTAACTAAAAGCTATCCACTTAGCTACATCCTCTAAACCAGGAACCACATTAGAATAGAATATAGGCTCTTTTGACTTAGATACTATGAATCCAATAGCAGTATTAAACTCTACTAATTCATCCCCTCTATCACTAAAAATATCTTTAATTCTTTCGGGATTATCTAAAATCATACAATTTTATCCTTATACCCTCTACTAATAAACTCTTTAATAACCTTACGAGCATCTTTCTTAGACATTTGTCTAATATCATCAGGAACATCAATTCCTAGACCCTCAATTTCTTCCTTAGCATCTACATCTGCAGCAGATGCCATTCTATTAATGAAAATAATCTGCCTATAACTAGCATTTTCACTGTTATTCTTATCTGAATTGCTTTTAGCTAGTTTAACTAATGTTAAAAGAGCTTCCTTCTCATCTTCACTCTCTACTAAAAATTTAAGTGTTTCTACCGCTTCTTTTAATTCCATTTATTTACCCTTAATTTCTTCTAACTTATTATAAGATAGATAATTTTTGCTATTTAGTATTTCTATTCTATCTGCTAGTTCATCTATATGACTTCTAGTAGAATAGAAATACTCATTTCCGCCTGATATATTAACTACCTTAGCTACATTTTCTTCTAAGTCAATTAATAAGACCATTGACTGGTTTGCATCTACGGAGAATCCGTAGAGGTCTTTAGGATTTAGATTTTCTTTGGTTGTATGCCTATTACCAAAACCAAATCCCAAATTTTCAACTTCCCGCAAAGGTTCTCCTCGATAAGATACCACCGATACCAAAACATAACGGTAGTCCTTTACAGTGTCTTTTGGTATATAAATTTCTTCTACAGCACCTTTAGGAGCCCTAGTAATATCGCCTGAGTGTGTAATTACTTTTGAACTTCCTGATAAATTCTCTTTAATATTCATATAACTAACATCAGCTACATCTTTGGCATCATTAGATAAAAATGTAGCGGATAAATCAATGTCAAAGTTACCCTTCCAATAGATAAACAAGGATACATCTTCATCTTCGTTAAGAGGTATTTTAGTTCCCTCATAAGTAGTATGGAAAGATTTAGGTTGCTCCTCACCTGATGTAGGAATAGCTAGGTCATAACTATCGGTTACAGAATCAGCTACCCGCTCTTGCAAAATAGAATCAGAAACAGAAGACAATGCAGATTCAATCCATTTAATAGCATCTTTTAGAACACTAATTTCTGGCTTATTAAGAGACACTGAGTCAATTAACTCTACACCTGTATTACGCTTTACAATGCGCTTTTTAGGCTTATTATAAACAATAGTGGTTAAATTATTATAAATTTGTACCAGAACTCTTGATGGGATTTCTTTTTGAGTTAAATATTGCATAAAGTAATCAATATTATCACCATTTAATGTACCACGCTTAACTAAATGAACAATATTTCTTATAATAATACTTACAGGAACCCTTTTAATTATAGTATCTACATTATTCTCATTATTTATAATGCTTTCAAAAGAACGTGGGTGATTATACAACTTTTCTTTCAAACTGTTATACACCTTTTTACTTATTGTTTTCTTATATGCAACTAAGAAACGCTTAAATAACTCAACGTTTGTTGCCAAATCGTTTTCGTTGAACTTATCAATAGACTTTGAAAACATCTTAACTTCATCAGATGTTAATTCAAAGAAAGGCTTGAACTTTTTAACATCCTTACCTGAGCGCTTATAAGTAATTTTATTAGTAACTTCTAGATATTTTACCAAATCGCTTGCATTATTGATATAGTATGGGATAAGTGTAGGAACTACGCTTAAAACAACCACCTTAAGTTTAACCATGTTAGGTACACCTAACGTGAAAATAATGTTACGAATAACAGAACTATTTGGGCTATCTTCTACTTCATCTAAAGAAAACCCCATAGCTTCAATAAGCCACTGTATTGCTTCTTTTACTGTAGATTCATCCTCTAAAGAAGGAGAAATTGTCTGTGAGAACAAGGAAGTAATAACTTGACTAGCTACCTCATTTTTAGAAGATATAGGACTTAATTTAACTTCTTTCTCTAAACCTTTAATATCTTTTTTCTTATTCTCAGAAAGCTCTCCGAATAAAGGCTTTTCTGAAAAACCTAGATAATGGATTATAGCATTAACATAAAGTTCTTCATCTGATAAATTGGGAACAACTTCTCTAAAATCATTATAAAAAGTGTCATATTTTTGGTATGAAAAAATGCTCTTAATAACGTTTTTAGTTGGCTTAGATAAAGTATACAAATTGTCTATTTCTAGTCCATATTTTGTATACTTTTTATTTCCATCTCCATAGGAAGATATGGAAACTTCCTTTTTAACAGGAACAATATGCAAACGCTTTATAGCGTACTCGATAACATTAGCGGGTAATTCTTTTGACATTTTATATTCTCCTTTTACTATAAATATATTATACCATATGAAATTCAAATTGTCAACTCATACAAAAAAGCCAACCGAGCGACCAGTTAGCTTTCATAGAAAAGTCATACCCATTAAGTATATGCAATATGTTTGTATGATAGAAGTAGGGGTATTTCTATTTTTCTAAATAACTACTAGATAATTTACAGTGAGCAACACACAGTTTTTTATTTTATCCAATTAATATAATAGAAGTAGGTGTGTATCTAAATACCTATATCTAGTAGTTAAATGTCTCCCCAGAGAATCGAACTCCGATAGCTGGTTCTTCAAGCCAGTGCTCTCGCCTTTTGAGCTAAAGAGACATAAGTGTGCTACGGGAATCCAACCCGCACGCCCGTACTTTTAGATAGCTAGTCTAATTTCTGTGATGTAAGCAACTTTAGCACATTAGGATTTATTTTTGTTAACGAACAGCTCCTCAGCTAACGGGAATTATAGGACACTTCCTTCCATCCAATACAAAGGTATAATCTAGAATTACCGATTGAGCAATCTTTTTATTGGAGTTACCCAACTGTAAAGATAGAGTAGCAAACTACTATCTTTAATATATGAAAGTCTTGTTATCGGCTACCTATGCAACGTTCTCTCTGAACCCATGTAAGAGAAACCTACTCCGTAGAGTACTTTTAAGGGTATTTGAGTTAGGTGACTTGCGCACCCCGTACTACTTAAACAAGTAACTCAACTTTACTATAAATATATTATAACACACTTTTTTGAATGTGTCAACTGCTCTGGTAGGATTCGAACCTACGCTACATGGTACCAAAAACCATTGCCTTTCCACTTGGCTACAGGGCAATATGCTGTCACTTGGATTCGAACCAAGGAACCTTTCGGGGCGGATTTACAGTCCGCTGCGTTTAACCAGACTTCGCTACGACAGCTTTATAAATTCAGAAAAGGCATAAATCCTGAATAAAGTACGTCTACTCTTTTTCTCTATAATATTATAGAGCATACTCACAAATATTTAATACTTGCTTTATACCAAATACGTATGCTAGACCTTTCGATACCATCCCCAGATACAAGCCAATAGTATAAACTATTTATTTCCCACTTCAACCGAGTTTAGACCAGGTGGGTTGGTTTTCCTACTAAACAAAGGATTCTCAGGCATAAGCCTTACTCCAATACTGGAACCCAGTTTTTCGATTGTGCGCACTTCTCGGAACTATATTTTTATATAACCTATATAAAATAAGGCAATATTGTTCTGTAGTAAAAACAAGCCTGCGGGGATTCTCCACACTAAGTCCTAAAACTTTAGTCACAATTATACGAATGGCAAGGATTCGAACTCTTGCAATCTGTCGCTTAATAGGCAACTGCTCTACCATTGAGCTACACCCATACACCGCTATATAACATTTTCAAAGCATTCATCTATACAATAATTAACTTATACTTATGGTATATATTACCGAAGTACGGCTTGCTAACCTAAACCTTTGTTGGAATTAGCTGTCTTTTTTCAAAACATGTGTATAGCATATTATGACGGGAATGCTTACTGAAAGGTTCGAACTTTCGACCTCTCGCTTACAAAACGAGTGCTCTACCAACTGAGCTAAATAAGCATAACATTAAATTAAGTATTCAAAAGAATACTAAAGCAAGAGGAGGGAATCGAACCCACACACCACATGTCTACGTAAACGTCACCATTTATGTTCTAAGTGATACCCACGTCACAACTACAAGAGTTGCTAGGCGAGCTTCCAATACCAACAGAAATCTCTTGCCACAAATACAGAGGTGTTAAGCGCTATAACACTTACCAATACAATCACTATGGCTCTTCGTACTCGTTAATCATACTATTTTACGGCTATATGTTACCATCATAGATTCATAATTCCCTACATACATAGGGGTATAAATATGTGTTTTTACATGTCTCGACAGACAGCATAGTCGCACAGCAACTTTCTTATTGGTCAACAAGCATCTTCCGAAAATTAATCCAGATTAGCCGAACAGTCGCTCCGTCCTTAGTTATGTTGCTATAGATAGTAGGACTTGAACCTACACACATGTAACTAAACGTTACCGTTACTGCCTAAGTTAAACTATATCTATGCAACATATTGGGGTGGTTGGAGTCGAACCAACTATCTTGAGTTTATGAGACTCACGAGATTACCGTTTCTCTACATCCCTAAAACATAAGAAAAGGTTAGAGTGGGATTCGAACCCACGGAACGTTTTACCGCTCAACGGCTTTCAAAACCGTCACCATAAACCACTCGGACACCTAACCAGAAGAAAACCCCGCAAATTAATATTATAGGGGAAAGAAAGTCGAACACAAGTCTCACAACAAAACTATAGGTTTAATTGGTTTTCCTTCCAATGGACCATGTTGGACTCGAACCAACGACCGCTCCGTTATGAGCGGAGAGCTCTAACCAACTGAGCTAATGGTCCAAAACTGTCCCAACTGGGCTCGAACCAGTGACATCTTGATTAACAGTCAAGCATTCTACCAACTGAACTATAGGACAATAAATATATGGAAATGAGGGGAGTCGAACCCCTGTCCAAACATTTTAACCACTTCATACTTCTAAAGCTTTTTGATGGTTACTTACAACAATCTAAGTAGCTCCAGTAACGTAGCTGAGTAACGCCTAGAATTATCTAGAATCAAGTGTTTTTTGAGTTTATAATATAACACTATCAATTATAAACTATTATGAGTTTGACCTTAAGTTAAAACTTAGGCTACTGCTAATGCAGGTTGATTAATTTTTGCAATTAATATTTTTTGGTATTAGGCTACCAACCGCTTATATGAAATTTTAAAATGCCTGTCGAGACCTTTACATTCCCGAAATCTTTTACGCACCTATCTACGAAGGAATTTAACCCGCAACGTAACGTGTTGTACCCGTTTACCTTGACGGCAAAGAACGAAAAACCTTTAACAAACAATATAATAATTATATCATACTATTTATATTTGTCAACTATCAAATCGACAATACGCCTGTTCAGAACCTATGTCATTTTACATACCCTTAAACCTTCTTGTCTTATTCATGTCTACCTCTTCTTGTTCAGAAACTATGTCATTTTACATACCCTTAAACCAGACACTACTCAATCACTGGCAATCATGATGTTCAGAACCTATGTCATTTTACATACACTTAAACCTGATAGGTATAGAATTTCAATTCAGACATAAGAAATTACTCGTTAATACATCTAACCCACATAGTTACTTTAACAGTTCCTTACTCTTTGATAGAGCGGTATGATGTCTTTAATATGATTTAACATAATTATCACACTGCACGTTAGTGCGCCACTGATAACTTATATGAGATGTATTAATTCCTAATTATTTTAAGGATTTCTCCTAAGGTACTCTGAAATACCTGATACTCCTAGAGGGGCTCGAACCCACAACCTCTCGGGTAGAAACCGAGTGCTCTATCCAGTTGAGCTATAGGCGTATAAGAGTTAATTGATTAACTCAATATATTTATTATAACATATACGTTATAAACTGTCAACACTTTTTAAAAAATTAATGACCTTTATCTAAATTGTGTGCAACAATAGCCTCTGCTGATGCTATAATAGCTGATACCATATCATCTAAAAAGGTAGTTATTTTTCCGCCTATTTTTTGTTGGTCATTTAGCTCTCCTACAATACCTGGCTTAACTTTATCTAAGTATCCCCAGTTTGAATCTGCTATAGAACCATACTCATTAAGAATCGTCTTAGCTAAAGTTTCATCTACACCAAACGTAGGTCTATCTTCCTCAACTATATATTGCAAAGGGTAGTCTAGTAAGCCCTTTTGAGCTTGTCCGTCTAAGTAGAAGGCAACTAACAATCCATGCTGAACTTCTCTTTTTTGTAATACTTTTTCGACAGTCTCAATAGCATATGCCATAGTAACATCATGTTCATATCTTTTTTGTTCTTCATAAACAATATTAGCCATGTCACCAATAGTAACACCATATTCAAATAGCTTTGCTTTGATATAGGCTAATTTTGTTAAATTATTTGATAAACTCACTTCTTTCAATTCGGCACCTCATCTCCAAGATAATAAAACTTGTCCACTTCTCCGAATATTTTACCAACAGGGCTATCTGTATTATTATATTCTTCAATGAAGTCTTCTTCTGTCTCGCTAGAAAGCTTAAAAGCTAAGTTAAATCTTAACTCAGCACCCTTAGATGGGTTATCAAGAATACTCAATCTATTATAATTACCTCGATTATCTGTATACCCACTAATAATAGTAACATCATCTAGATAATTTTCTTGTTCTTCGTCTAAAGAGTTTAACTCAGATACAACCAAATCACTGAGAGTTTCTGCATTCATATTGTTATTGTCAAATCTTCTAATAACATCTCCTACTTTAGAAACCCACTCTTCGTCTTTTTCATCTAAAGTAACCATAAGAACACTTCCATTATTAGAAATGTCTTTATTATTATTGTCATACTTAGCGCTTCTAATTAACTTGAAGTCTTGACTAGTTATTTTTCTGTACAACTGTTCTGATATAATTTTAGATAGTTGTAGATAATCTGTTTTCTTAGGGCTGGCTTCTACTAATGCGCCCAAACCCTTTTTGATATTTTTTGTCATAATATCCTCCTTTTATTTACTAATTAATTATACCACTATATAGTAGTATTTTTACAAACAAACTAATGTTAGTTAAGGTATAGAGGGGACTTGAACCCCTAAACCGCTTCTCACGATTGATGCTTTAGCAAAGCACTGCGTTTACCAATTCCGCCACTATACCATACAGGGAATTGCAGATTCGAACTGCAAAGAACGGGTTTGGAATCCGTCAGTTTACCATTAGCTTAATCCCCTAAACGAATAACAATTAAGTTATTCTATAATTTTACCACGATTTCATAATAATGTCAATACCCAATGTTGTAATTATTATTGTTATTAAATGTGTTGCCTATTTCGATATTAGTATAATCAAACGGTGTACCACCATTTTCTTCATCAATTAATCTACGTAGACCTATAAGAGCATAAACGCTACTTTGAGCGAAGTGGTCAGCACCTTTACGGCTAATAACCTTAGTCAATTCGCCATCTTCATCTTCTTCATCTCGTATAATAACATTTTTCCAGTGAGTAAGGTAACGTTGTAGTTCTGGGTCTTTATCATTATTCCAGAATTTTATGTTACCAGACTTCATTTGGTTGATAAAGAAGAGGTTATTAGCTAGTTTGTCTATTGTTACTTCGTTATTTGGAGCTGAGAACTTTGGGTTTACTTCTCCAGTAGTTTTCGATGGATTTACTTTAACACCAAATACTTTATCTTTACCGAACTCTTTAATTAACCTATTAACTTTAGTACCATTATAACCCAAATCGGCTAAAATTAAATCAGGTTGATATGGTGCAATTTCAACTATTGTTTGGTTAATGTCATGGTTAATATTTTCAGGAGAATTTGTAACAGGTATCCTAATTAATCTTAATACGTGTAATTCTCTAGAAGGGCTAACACCCATAACTACGATATGATTTTCTTTAGTACCCCAATCAACACCAACAGCAATTTTTTCATATTGGTCTCTATCAAATATAGGTTCGTCATACTCGTCTGATAAGTTGTCCCATACATCTCTGTCAAATACAGACATAGACAAATCTTGGTAAGGTTCCCCAAGAACATAATTGTGGAACGTCTGCAACGACCGAGAAGCAGCTTCTTTACGCTTCAAATCATCAGCAGTTACCCACACGGCATTCATTTGTGAAATCATGTATCCAGATATGTCTTTACGTTCTGGGTGCAATGCTACCCAATGACCAGTATACCATCTGTCTAGATGTTTACCACATCTTTGGCAGACAAAATCATAAGTATTATCTTCGATTTCTCCTGTTTCTCTGTTAACACCGTCTGGGTTAACCAATCGAATATTTCCAGATACTCTAGTATCATTTTCATTATAATCTTCATAACTCATCTTGTTAACAAAACCACAATGAGTACATGTATGCATATAATATTTCATATCTGACTTCTTGAACAGTCTATCAATACCGTAGTCTGGCGTTGTTGGTGTAGAGAATCTTCTTAATAACTTAAACTTTGATGAAGCCATAGACTCAACGGCTGAATCTTCGGCTTGGCTTTGAACACGGTCATATTCATCAAGGTACAAAGCATCTATATCGACACCTTCCACTGCACTAGACTTAGAAGAACTACGGAAAACTAAGAACGAGTCTCTTATTTGTTTTTCTTTCATAGAACTCTTACGAGGGTCTACAATTGTACCATAGTATCCTTTAGCAAATAGGGGGTCAAAACGTGTCTTAACGAACGTATCTAGCTGTCTGTTAGTAGGGAACGTATAAAGTACCTTGACAGCATCTTCTGAGTGGCTATCGGCAAACCAGAGGGACTCAGCAGCGTGCATTTCAGATAGACCTAACTGCCTACTCTTAATAACTACTTTATCTTTACTCTGGTCATTAATAATATCTATTTGCCAAGGTCTATGACTCTGTGCTTTCGAACTATCCCTATTTGGTATGTTGAATGTAATTGGGTGTCCGTGCACAGAATGATGTGCCAATAGGTACATACTTGGAACGTACATCGTTATTACATACTTTAGTTGTTCTGCTGTTGGTCTATCTGTATCAAAAGTTAGTTTTGCTACTTCCAACAATTTTTTACTATCAATTCCTTGTGGCATTTATTCTCCCATCTCATTTACGTTACTGTCATTCATTGCATCACTAAGGTTAGATAATATTGAATCTACGTCTTGTGCTTCAATATTACTTTCATCTATATCCTCAGTAGTGACTTCACCATCTTCTGTTATACTTTGTGTAACACCAAAAGCTCTTGCTTCTTTAGTGGTAAGTGCTGGCAACTGTGAATTAGTATTATTTTCAGCATTCTCCATAACAGAATTATAGTTAGTGGTTTTTTCCATGATATTCCATAATCTAGCAATATCAGTGGGGTCTTTTATTTCAATTTCCCCGTTTTGAACTTTTCCCCAAGCTTGCTGTAAAAGAAAGGCTACAGTGTTATTCATACCATTAATAACGTCTTCGTCTTTTATTTTCTTCTTGTATACTTCGTCCCGTAATCTCTCTATACTCATTGTAACTCCTTTGAATTATTGCAGTTATTTTCATAGCATGAGTTAGCATCATAGCATAAATTTATGTAAACAAAAGAGGGCAAGTTAATGACATAGAACTTAACATCAGAGACATACTTACCTGTAGAATATCCGTACTTAGTTAAAGGTCTACCACACAAGCTACATAAGTGTGCTTGTTTCATAACCTTGCCCTTTTTAATTGTTCTACGACTAGTCTTGTTTTCATTGAATATTATGTTATGCCTTTTAGTATAATATTCTTTTTTAGTCATATTAGTCTTCTTCGTCTTCCTCATATCCCAAAGTAAAATTAAGCATATTAGGAAAATTAGATGCTACCCATAAATCTAAACCAATAGGCATAGCATTTCTTGTATAACTATTAAAGTTAGAAATATCATTTTGTATCTCTAATAGTATCTTCTGTTCTTCGATGCCATAGCTTGTATATCTAACATACTTATTAAATTCCTCTAGGGCTATAAAATACCCTAATTCATTACCTAATTGTGGAAACCTTATGAATATTTTTGTAGATAGGATTATCGAAGCACCATGAAGACTATTATCATCAAAGTCCTTTTTAATCAATTTATTTTATCCTCTATTTTCTTTAATTTTTTATTCACTCTTAGCTGTTCTATTTCTAGCTTAGTAATTCGTTTATTCAAATCTCTACGATAATAACGTAACCAACTATCAAATATAATTGTATAGACTATTGCTATAGCAAATCCTAATAGTTGTACTGCGAGAATATTCAACGATACATTTGCTATATATGTGAATAAAACAACAGAGGAAAAGTAAACAATCTCTAAAGCTACTAATACTGTAATAGCTATTCCAAACCGTTTTTTACTGCTCATATATTCCACCTAGTTAATTTTTATAGTAGCACCTCTTTGTTGTGCTACTATATAATATAAGTCAATATGCAAGTACTGTGTTTGCTTTTATACAAGATAACTGTTTACATACTTCTATTATACCACAACAACTCTTTTTAAATATTTGGTACCTATATTATTAAGGTAGGAAAACATATAAAAGTGTTGGGCTACCGTATCTTAGAACATGGAGGTTTTATTGATAATGAATCCCAATATAGACCCACCAGAAACCCTAGACAAAACTAATGAAAAGGTGTATAATAGTGACATAAATGTCCGTGTAAACTACGCTGAACGTGAATTGGAAAATGTCAAGGATGAAGTTTATAAACTTAAGGAGCGTGTTGAGGACATAGAAGATAACCTAGAGATACTTGAGAAGGAATCAAGCGCTATAGGTGAACGTAGGAATAGGATAATAGAGCAACTAGTTATACTTGCAATCGGAGGTATAATTTCTACTCTATTGAGTAACTTGTTAGGTTAGAAAGGAACACAATGAGTGTTAAAGTAAGAAAACAAACAGAGATTGCAGCTATTTTAGAAATGTCTAATGGAAAAAAGTATACTTTTTTCCCTGATGGAGGCTCAGTAGCAAGCATTATTAATACAATATCATCTTATGGCTTAAAAGGTAGAGCTATTCTAAAAGTATACGATGAGTTAGGAAATTTATTAGGAGCTAGTTTACAAGAATTAGTTACAGTAACACCTGTTTACTTTGCAGATGCTAGTGAAGATTTAATTAAGATGTCCCCTTATACGTATGAAACAATTGAATAAAAAAAGAGCCTAAGGGCTCTTTTTATTTTTGTTCTGGTGATTGATTTTTTCTACTTCTTCCGTCTTTCATTACACCATCATCTGTTTTACCATCTGAATTTGAATTTTTACTTTCGCTATCATTCTCTTCCCCGTTATTTTCTGAAATAATAGGTTTTTGACCAAGTTCTGTAACTCCTAAATCTTGTAACTGACCTATACGGTTAATATGGAACTGACTAAGGATAACATCCCCGCCAAGTATAGGGTCAAGACCTTGGTCATGCCTAACTTCATTTATAGTACGAGAAGTTTCTACTTGTAACTTAGCTTTCTCTAATTGTTGTAACTCTCTAGATAATTCGTTACCCTTAAAACGGAACATGTACTTTCCATTTCCAAATCTAGAAACAATATTATCATTAACAACATCTTCGATGAAATCAAGCATCGGTGTAAGACCTTTGTCCTTAGATAATTGTGCTGTTTCTTTTTTAGAGCTTTCTTGCAGAGAATTTCCTTTAGAACCTGTAGCTCCACCACGGTTTGGAAAACCTATTTCAGCAGGGTCTACACCAAAGTTAGAAGATATAATGTTAATAAGATAGTTAACCCACTTCTCAAATTCCATATCCTTTGATGATTGGTTCATACTTACAAACTTACCGTCTTTAGCAGCTATAACAGGGATAGTATGTGCACCTTTAGAACCCCTGAATTTAGAAAATTCTCTTTTTAGATTATCAAGAGAAAGTCTAGTTTGCTGACTTCCATTATCACCTGGGTCTATAATAAATGCCCCATCAGTTGTACCCCCTTGAGTAAAGTACAGGTTATTATACTGCTCTGTCGTAGCATGGTAACCTATTTGATTAAGAACCACTTCTAGAGGGGATGTACCATAAACAAATGAGCTTAGCGCTGTTCTAGGGTTCATAACATCGAAAGTTAACTCACCTTCTTTAAACTTAATAACGTGATTTTCATCTACTTTTTGGACGTATCGGTATTCCCCTTTACCTTCCGTATAACCTGTATTATTATCGTTAACAACGTAATATATGGACCCTGCATCAACAGCATAGAAGGAATGTAACTTAGTTCTGGAGTTACGTTCATATACCAGTTCCGTATTCGCTTGGTCATATACTAAAACGTCCCTAACTGTTTGTTTAAGCCAGGTTCTGAAATTAATCCCTGTACTTCTGTCCGTGCTAGTATAGTGTAAAAATTCTTCAATTGCAAGGATTTCTTTTTCTTCTTCTTTACTAGGTGAATTTTTCTTGCTTTTATCCTTAAGAACGACTTCGTATCCGAGACCATCTTGTGTGTATCTTGATGGCATACCATATGCACCTACTTGATGTGTTCTTAATGTTATAATAGCATTTGCTATACTAGTCTTTGAGTAGGCATCTAAAGTAGCATTAATGTCCCTATATCGGCTTCCTTCACCACGTTGTTTAAACTTTATCCCCTGAATAAGGTCTATATTACCAATAAAGTTAATAGGGGTAGCTGTACTTAATTTTTTATTATTAAATCCCTTAGAAATATCTCCACCTTGGTTTTGTTGATTTCTAGAACTTAATATTTGTCGTTCTTTTTCTTCTATAGCTACAGCGAAGTCAGTATCGTCTTTTTTGACAATAGTAACTTTATCTCGCCTAGATAGCATATCCTTTAGATTCATAAGTTAGTGTCCTTTTAAGTATATATTTATTTCATTAGATTTTGAAAATGAGGTTCCAGTATAAGTTGAATGGTCTGGTTTTTCTAGTACAATCATAACACTATTACTATCTGCATCTACGAAGCTTTTCTTAGATACCCTAACTTCTGATGAGTTAAATAGCTCATAGGAGTCTTTTTTATAGTCATATAACAAATCTTTGTCTTTAGAATAATGACCAATCACCACATACTTTTTTTCAGCTAACTCAGCATATAGAGTTTTTTTACTGCCACCTAAATAATGGTATATATCAATTATGAAAACCCAGTCAGAAGATTTATTCTGACTATTAGCTGTATTTTTTGCACGTTCCCATAAAACATTGTCTCTATTTACTGTCATTTTAGCACCTCACTATATATATAATATAATGTAAATTAAATATATACGCACCTTATAGTAGGTTTTTCTGTTTTAGAGACTCTTTAACCTTTTGGATAACGTATTTTTTTCCTTCTTCTGTATTCAAATCATGCATGCCTACATCAATTTTAATCTTATCAGATTTATCGTAATCTTCGTACCATTGATGATATTTATCCCATAAAGTTCGATAATAATTTTTCAATCCAGGATTTTCATCTATTTGTTCATAATCTCTACCACGCAATTTAACCCTATCTAGAATAATATCGAAGTCTGCATATAAATAAACTAATAAATCAGGTGATTTTTTGGGTAACCCCTCAATCTCTTCCATCATATTTGAAAGCAAGTCTTCGTAAACATCAAATTCTTGCTTAGCCATATTACCATTTTCATAGTTAATCTGAGTAAATAAATAATCCTCATAGATACTACGGTCTAGTACATTGTTATTTTCTTTGTATGCCTCTTTGATTAAATTAAACCTTTTGTTTAAAAAATAAATTTGGAGAAGAAACCCATACTTTTTAGGGTCTTGGTAGTATAGAGGTAATACAGGATTATCCCCTACAGGCTCATAAAATGGTTTTGTCCCTAATTCATCTGAAATAATTTTAGTAAAAGTAGATTTACCGACACCAATAGTTCCCGCTGTTACAATCATCAATTTTTAGCCCATTCTTCCCTTTAACTTTTTAATTTCTGATGGTGAAAAGCCACTGAAAGCTAATTCATCTCCTACAAAAACAGATGGTAATCTTTTTACCCCATAAGATTTGACATAATCCAATGCTTTTTCATCATCATCTGTGTTTACTTCTTGATACTCTATACCATTTTCCTGTAAATTTCTTTTAGTTAATTTACATTGCATGCAGTTATTTTTTGTATATACTGTTACCATATTTTCCTCCTGACAATACTATATAAATTATACCATATTTTTATATAGTATTCAATAAGCATTAAAAAAGTTATGCATGTTACATAGGTATTGATATAACAATGAAAGTTACGTGTTTTGTCCCTAATTAAGCAATAAGAGTGTTACCAAATACTTATATATATATATATATATCTTATTATTAATTATTATAAAGTATATAATATATAAGTATTTGCTTCTTACCTTAATGTACAATTAGGGACAAAACACGTCTTAAACACTTATATATCAAGAGTGTAGGCTTATAGTTAATGTTTACATAACATTATCATAATACACTGTATTAATCAAGTAATACTCTTGTAACATTCAAAAGTTATAATAAATATATTATTTTAAGTAGGTTAAACACGTATCTACATAACAAAGTATCAAATGATACTCAAAATCTCAGGAGAAAACATTTACATGATTACAATTAAACCGCAACATTTTATTTTAGCAGGAGCTGTTGCTCTAGGAGCTGTAGTAGCCACAGGGTCAGCAAGTGCTGATACAACATATACGGTTCAATCAGGCGACACGTTAAATCAAATTTCAAAAGAATTTGGCGTATCTGTTTCAGACATTGCTACAAAAAATAACATTAATGACGTAAACTTTATTTATACAGGAGATAATCTAGTTATTGGTTCAGGTAGCTATCAAGCTACAGAAACATATACAGCAAAGCCTGCAGAACAAGTTCAAGTTACAGCGCCTGTTGTTCAAGAACAAACTACATCAACAAATATTACTTCATCAGATGTATCTGATGCCTTACAAGCATTGATTAATAGAGAGTCTAGTGGTAATGTCAATGCTACTAACGGTCAATATTACGGTATCGGTCAATTATCACCACAAGCACGAGCAACATATGGTGGAAACTCAACAGATTATAATGACCAATTGAACGCTATGAAATCATATATTTCTGCACGTTATGGCTCAGCTGAAAATGCTTGGGCACACTCAAACGCATATGGTTGGTATTAAAATTTGACAAACTATTAAATACATGGTATAATGTATTATAGTAAATAGAGATAAGGAACTGGTATGTTGTTTATAATCCTTTTCTTTCTTTCTTTCCCTGGTATCTCCGTCAGTACTTATCTCTATTTACACTATATTATTTTGTAAAACCCTCGGTATATATCGTGGGTTTTTTTTGTTATATTATAACAGTAAGGTTAGTAAGTTTAAAAACTATACTGACATGTTATAATAAAAAACGTAGGTGAGATAATGAAACAAAAAGATTTTGAAATATTTATACCTATAAGTAAGTCTATCAAGAGTGAGGGAGAGCACGGTCGTTTTATCAGAGGCTGGGCGTCTGTCCCTAAAGAAGATAGAGACGGTGATTTAATATTGCCTACTGATTTGAGTATAAACCCTTTTATGAATCAAGGTTATATAAACTATGAACATAAAAAAGGTGGAATTTACAAATTAGGTGTCCCAACAGATAAAACATATATTGATTTACAGAGGGGTTTGTTTATAGAAGCTAAACTATTTGAAGATAGTCCATATGCAGATAAAATGTGGAATTTAGCTGAAAAAGTTAACTCTGGTGAATTAGACGTAGATGATGATAATATGCTAGGTTTTAGTATAGAAGCACATTATTCTCATAGAGACTATGACGACCCTAGGATACTTAGAAATGTTATTGTTACTAATGTAGCGCTGACTACTCATCCATCAAATACTAGTGCATCTTGGAGTACTTTTGTAAAGTCATTTACGACTGGCTCTGATATTGTAGGAGAAGGAGATACAGGCGGAGCAGCATTCAGAAAACAGTCTTTTGCACGAGATTTAAGACAATTGTCCTATACTATTAAATCATTTAGCTCAGAAGATTGGGCTGATATTTGCAATATATTAGATGATGAGGGAAGATATGACCATACTGTTGCTAAAGCAATGGGTCTAATGTACGAAATAAATAAAAGTGGTGATGAAGATGATGAAGATTCAACAGATACTTTTAAATCATATATGAGTAATATGTTTGGTGAGCCTGTAGATAATGAAAGGAATACCGAAGTGCCAGAAGAAATCAATAAGAGTAATGAAAGCACAGAAGAAAATAACGTTTTAACACCAGAATCAGAGAGTACTGATATAGAAAGTCAAGTAGCTTCTGAAACAGCTTCTGAGGTATCTAGCGAGTCTGTTTCAGAGACTAGTGAATCAGCTACCTCAGAATCAGAAGCAGTTCCTGAGTCAGAAGCACAATCTGAGGATTCCTCTGAAACAGCTACGCAATCAGAGTCAATAACTGAATCTGAATCGGTAGGTTCAGAAACTACTTCCGAAGCAGAATCAGAATCTGTATCTAGTGAATCAGAAGCAGTTTCTGAGTCAGAAGCTCCTGAAAGTGAAGCAAGTGACGAAAGTCAAGTTTCATCAGAAACTTCTACAACAGAAGATGTAGCTCCTGAAACAGAGGTACAATCAGAAACTGAAACAGAAGCAAGTGAAACACAAGACGAAGAAACTTTAGACTCTGATGTTGAAAAGTTAACCAGTAAGATTGACCAACTAGAAAAAATAATTCAAGGTCTTAAAGAAGACGTTGATAAACAAAAAATTGAGCTTCCTGATGTTACAGAAGTTAACTCTGATAATAATCAAGAAGAAGCACCTTCTAGGCGTGAACCCGTTAAAACTGATGGGTCTGATGTAGCTAATCGACCTCCTATTAATCCAGATGTTTCCTCAGAAGAAGAAACAGAAGGTAGTGATAATGAAGAATCACCAGAAGAAAGCAAAGTAAAAGTAGAAGGTTTCTTAGAAAAGATTGAAAATAATCTTCCTGAAATCCGTTATCGTTTACTGCCATCTGAATTTATTGAGTTTAATAACGCTCTACGTCACCTTAGAAGTGGTTCTGCTACAGCAGAAGATGGTAAGATTTTACAAGAAACGCTGAAAACAGTGGGAGTTCGTTCACAAGTGCAGTAACTTGAACTTTACTTATATTATATAACGTAAGGTTAAACGTAGTAAGGTTTGAGCCTTTATTAAAAAGTTTAGTATAAAAAACAGGAGTTAAACTATGAAGAATAATTATAGTGATTTAGCTGAGGAAGCAGCAAAAATCATGAATGTTACTGGTGATGCAAATAACATCAGTAAGTCATTCACAACAGGTACAGAAATTGTTACTGAAGGTGCCGAAGGTGGTCAAGCGTTTAGACGACAATCTTTAGCTACTGACGTTAAGAATTTAACATTTGGTAACCAAGACTTTACCATTTATACAGTAATTCCTAAGGGTAAGGCTAGTTCAGTTGTTGAAGAGTATACTATCCAAGATGGTTATGGAGAATATGGTTCATCTCGTATGGTTCCTGAAATCGACATTGCTACGGTTAACAACGCTTCAATTCAACGTAAAATTGTTCGTATCAAGAACATCTCAGATGTACGTCAAGTTTCATTGCTATCAATGCAAGTTGACAACATTCAAGAACCTCTTGATTTCGAATTGAACAACGCTATTATGACAGTTGCTAAAACTATCGAATATAACTTGTTCTACGGTGATTCAGACTTGACAGCCAATGGCGCAGGTCAAGGACAAGAATTTGATGGTTTGTCAAAGTTAATCCCTGACGAAAACGTTATTGACTTGCGTGGTGAAGTTCTAACAGAACAAACACTTAACCAAGCTGCCGTTAAGATTTCTCAAGGTGGATTCGGTACACCTACAGATGCATTCTTAGAAGTTGGTGCACATGCTAACTTCATCAATAACCAATTGTCACGTCAATGGGTTACACAAGGTGCAGGAACTGATATTGCATCAGGTTTCACTGTTCCTAAGTTCGTATCTGCTCGTGGTCAAATTTCATTACATGGTTCAACAATCATGAATAAGGACCGCACATTGGATTTGTCAGCACGTCAAAATCCACAAGCACCTGCAAAGCCTGCGGTAGTAGCTAATGTTACTGCTGATGGCGAAGGAAAGTTCTTTGATAAGGACACTAAGTCACCTTTGAAGTATGCTGTTGTATTGGCATCAAAGGCAGGTAAGTCTACAGCAGCTACAGCTACTGCAGCTATCACAAAGACAACATCAGAAGTTAAGTTGGATGTTAACTTGGGTATCCAAATTATCGGTGACCCTACTCATGTTGAAATCTTCCGATTTGATGAAGTTTCTGGTCAATATGCTGTTATCGAACGTATCCCATTCTCAGAAGCACAATTCGCAAATGGTGAATATTCTGTATCATTTACAGATAAGAACCAAGTTATTGCTGGAACTTCTGTTGGATTCGTTGGTGAATTGTCAGACCGTACAATCAAGTTGCTTGAATTGGCACCAATGTACCGTTTGCCTTTGGCACAAGTATCTGCAGCTGTTACATTCACTGTATTGTGGAGTGGTGCACTTGCATTATACGCACCAAAGCGTTGGGTAAAGTTGGTCAACGTAGGTAACAACTTGTAATATCCTTAATTAAGCAATCCTTAGGGGTTGCTTTTTATTTGCTTTTATAAGCCCTTAAGAGACGTTTTAACAGTTTGTGGTATAATTATACTAGTTACTTATTAAAATGCCTGTAACAAGCTATAATAGCCTTTATTGGTTTGTTAGCTGTTATTATATTATTATGTAAAACAAAAGGAAAAATTATGTTAAAATCAAAAATTTACAAAAATAAAACCGTAGCTACGCCTCATGGAAATGTTGAGTTTAATCATGAGGGGGTAGCTAAAGCTAATAAAGAATCTGAATTACTATTATCTAAATTTTCGGATTTTGAGTATGTAGAGGAAAAAGTTGAAAAACCTGTTACTGAAAAAAAGACAGAGACAGCTAAAAAAGCACCAGTAAAAAGAGCACCAAGAAAAAAGGCTTCTGACAAAAAAGAAGACGAAAAATAATAGAGATATGAGGTGAGATAATGTATGTAAATAATTATTATAATGGCATATCTCCGTACCAAGAGGGTAATCCTAAAAGAATTGACCCTAACTCTGTAGAATCCTATAAATTAGAAGACTATGGAATTAGTATAGACCAAGTTAAACTACAACTTTTTGGTATTAATGTTATAGACCCGTCAACGGGTAAAGCTTTGCCAGATAGATACTACCAAATGGCTATAAACTCAGCTATAGCTTGGGTTGAGAAACGGTTTGACATCAAAATACTTCCTAGGTTTGTTACTGAGGATAAAGACTTCTATATAAATGAAGCATCAGATTATATGTACCAATCCTTAATACAAAGACCTGTACTCCAGGTAGAAGACTTTAAGGTTAATTTAAATGGTGCTGGATACGTTAACTTTCCTTCTATGTGGTGGAAAGTTAATCCTTTGACAGCAAGCCTACAGGTAACACCTGGTTATGGTTTAAATACAGGTAGCTTGTATAGCGGAATATCTGATGTAGCCCGTATTGGATTTGGTTTGAGCTATGATTCTCTTTCTTTAGGTGCAAATGCTAATTATGCACCACAGCTATTCCATATTAATTACGTTGCGGGAATGCTCCCACAGCAACGAGATGGTGTTGAGCAAGACTGGGAAATGCCCCAAGATTTATACATGATTATACTAAAGCAAGCTGCTAAAGATGTATTACAAATATTTGGTTGGTTAGTAATGAATCCAGGTATAGCCAGTCAAACAATTACTATGGATAATATTACAGAGTCACGAACAAGTACGGCATCGGCTATGTATGGTGGAGCTTCTGCTGATATTATGCAACTAGACAAAGCTATAGACCAATTATCAGCAGGTTTGGATGCTAAATATGGTCTAAATATAGGTATGATTTAAGGGAGGTACTATATATTGAACTATGATGTACAACCAAATTATAATGCCGATAATAAGGTTAATTTTAGAAACGATGCTTTACAGCAATTCGTTATAGATAGAGGTGCTCCTTTTCAATGGGAGCGCTCTTATTTGTGCACATGCCGTTCAGAAACAGGTTCAGCTAAAATAGACTGCCCAATTTGTGGAGGTACAGGTATAGCATACCTAAAGCCTATAGAAGTTGTGGGTATGATTCAGTCAATGACAGCAGGTTCAAGAAGTACTGAGACGGGTATTGCAAACCCAGGAACTTCTCTATTTACCACAACAGAAGAGGATGATATTTCATTTAGAGATAGATTAACATTCCCAAAGAGATTAGTTCCTATTTCAATAATGGTAAAGGTAACAAGCAAGTCATTAGTACATGGTATTAATCTTAGATATAAAGTCGAAAAGGTAACAAATGCGGTGTATGGTTATCCGTCTCCTACTGTGATTGACCCTGATGTAATAACAATGTCAATCAACAAGGAAAGTAGTATTTTAACACCTACTAAGGAAATGCTAGGTTCCTACCTTTCATTAAATATGCTTGTTTCTTTAAGATTTTATGTAGTTGATGTATTACACGATGGTCGTTATCAATTTGAAAAAGACCCTAGAAGACCATCATCTAAAATAACTAATTTACCTAGACAGCTAGTCGTAACTAGAGAAGACATGTATGTACCTCCTATCCTAGAAAATGATGGAAAAGTGACAAGTGTTGAAAATGACCCTAAGGCTAAACTTTCTAATAATAGGACAGAAGGATTCTTCAATGGTTAAAGTAAATGTAAAAGTAAATATACCTGAATCTATAAAAAATTCTGCTAAAACAACTTATTATCTAAAGCAAGCATTTTTAGCTAAAGAAATCAATTCAACTGCTAAAACACTATCTAAATCTGGAGCTAATGTTAAAGTAAACTCAGGAAGAATGGAAGCAACTATTGGTAAGTTAACTAATAGGGGTGTTATTGATATGAAGCCATTTTTCATGAGGAGCTCTAAGGTTAAGAGAAAGAAAAATGGTGGCTGGTACTTAGTTATCCCTATAAAAATGTCTAGTCGTAATATCATAAAAACAAGTGGAAGAGCAGTTTATGATAGGGTAGTTAAATCTTTTAGTGATTTAGAGCCTGGTAATACGTCAACTCTAGATATAAAAGGATTATTAAATAAACAAACTTCTGTTAATACTATTAGTTCTTTGCAACCAGAAAAGCCAGCCGAAAATATAACAGCCACAAAAGGAAGTAGCGGTAGAAATAGCTATGTAGCTTTCCGAACAGTTTCTGATAAATCAAGCCCAACTTCATGGGTATTAGGTAGGGAAAATGTAAATAATGATAATACATCTAAGAGCCTAGAGCATGAAGTAGGTGTATTGATAAGAAAGAGGATAAGGCAAAAATATGGTACCTAATTTAATAAAGCACGTTAAAAAAGAGTTAACTACTAAAATGAACCAATTTTTAGATAATAGTTATATTATTAACGTGGTCTTAGGTGAGATGGAAACAGATGTTAAAGATAGTTTTGTTTCTAAATATGTGTCTACTTATTCAGATGATGGTGAGAGAACTAAAGAAGGTCAAGAGATAAAGATATTAACTAATTATCCAGAGGATATTACTGATTATTCAAACCCATTTATACTAATTGGTTTAGGTGATGGTAAAGAATCTAAGGGTAGTATAGGTTCAACGTCTGGTTCCTATGATTTTAAAAGTTCCCCACAGTATATGCACGATAAATCTAGCGTGTCTAGAATAGATAACACAACTTTAGGAGTAGAGTTGTCAGAAATGCCTGCTTTATCTACATTATCCATACCAAACTTTACTATAACTGAATCTAATACATTGACTTTAAAAGACAACATATTAGAAATAGGTAATATAAGCCCAACTTTGTTAGACAGTATTAACTATAGTGAAGACTATCTTGACGTAACTTATGAAGTATTACAGGACAGTAAAAATAAAGGTACATCTTTTGGTTACTGGGTAACTGAAAATGTATCTGTACTGATAGTATCTAAAAACTTAGACGAGATACGTGCACTAGATAGTATTATAAAGGCTATATTTATTATCATGAGGCAAGAGGACGAAGAAATGAATTATTACCAATTAGGTAATTTAACGTTTAATGCTCCTTATCCATTAGATGATAGTAGACCTAACCTTGCCAATATGACATTCGGAAGAGAAATACTTGCGCAGTATGAGGTAGATTACAGTATGGATAGTCGTAATAGACAAGATATTGAGAAAATTCTTATTGACTTTCCTAAGAAATAGCATATAACAAGAAAGGTTATAACAAATGACATTAGAAGTATATCCAAACGACAATAGGTCAAGACCTCATACAAAGGTTATTGTTGATACGACATCTTTGGGAGCAAATAGTTCAAGTTCTCAAAAAGCCGTTGTTGTATTTGGCTCAGCCCAAGGTGGTAAGCCAGGGGAATTTTATAAATTAACATCCTATGCACAAGCTAAATCAATTTTTAAAGGCGGAGAAATCCTTGACTTTATAGAAGTAGCTTGGAACCCATCTGACGTGGTTACTGGAGCAGGTATCATATATGCTATGCGTGTAGATAGTGCAACTCAAGCAACTATGTCTAAAGGAAATATGCTATTTAGTTCTTACCAATATGGTAGCGGAGCAAATAGTGTGTCTATTAAATTAGAAGGTGGTACTGTAGAAGGAACACATAAGTTAACAGCCTATGATAGCTCATCAGCAGCTACAGAAGTATATGATAACCTTGGAATTATATTCCAAGTAAGTGCAACAGATTCACCAGCTTTTGAAACAGTTGAGGTAACTTCTGGTAACCTTATTATTAAAAAGGGTGCTGATACAGAATCGGCTTCTGTTGTAGCAAACATAGCATTGAAAAATGTTAAATCAGTTAATGCTTTGGTTACACAACTAAGTATGTTAGACGGTATTCAATCTCAAATACTACCTTATGGTGACAAGAACATTGACCCTAAGTATATTACAGACATGGAGCCAGTTGACATTAAATCAGGTGTTGCCAACGTATCAGGATTATCAGGTGATATTGCTAATCAACTGCAATACTCAAGTCTTGTTACCGCTAAAGTTCAAGATGGTTCAAGCAGTCCAATTGATAACTTCGAAATGGATACTCTTGTAGGAGGTACTGATGGTACCGTACCTGCAACTTGGACTCCTTTCTTCGACAAGCTAAGAACGGAAGATATTCCTTATGCATACTATGTTGTTCCTTTGACACCGAACCAACCTATTCATAGTGAATTGAGTGCTGTTATTTCAGACTTAACAACTTCTGGTTATCCTATGCGTATGGTTGTTGGTGGTTCATTAGGAGAAACAATCCAATACACATTAACACGTAAGTCATCATTGTATTCTTCACGAGTAACATTACTCGGTGATGATTATCAAGTAAAGATGTCAGATGGTCGTATTGTAGCATTCCCTGCATATATGTCTACAGCATTTGTTGTAGGTGTTGCTTCTGGATTACCACAAGGTGTAGCAATTACCTATAAGACTATACGTATATTGAAGTCATTACGTTCATATACTTCTGACCAACTTGACCAAATGTACAACTCTGGGATAGTTGTTGCTGAAAAAGTTCGTAATTTAGCTTCTACGTCATTTAGGTTTGTTGGAGACCCTACGACAATGAACGATGTTAATGACCCAGTATCAAGTAAAATGTCATTAGGAGAAGGAACTGACTTCTTAGTAAGTGAGTTGCGTACTAATCTTGATAACAGCTTTATTGGTACAAGTAGCTCATCAACAACAGCTAATGATGTTAAGATTGCAGTATCTTCATTCCTATTAGTTAAGAAAAATGCAGGTGAAATTCAAAATTATGATTCATCTGACATTGTTGCATCACTATTGGGTAACACTATTAACGTTGCATTTACAGTAATCCCTTCTCGTGAAGTTGAAAAGATTATCGTTAATATGACGTATAATACTGAAGCGCAAACTGCTTAAGGAAAGGAAATAAGAAGACATGGCATCAATTACTTCACAGACTGTACACACAGGTAATACAGTCTCTATTAGAATAAAGAACTATGAAGTTGGTAGAGCACAATCTCTAACAACTGATAAAGACTTAGGTGTTGAAGCTGAGTATGAAATTGGGAACTACATGCCAGTAGAACACGTTCATACTAGATTTGATGGTACGCTAACTTTAAACCGTATGCGTTTAAAGAAAGATGACCTAACTACTGTAGGTTTTGCCCCTTATGGAGCTGATGCGCTAGATGCAGCCTTGTTTGATATTATCGTACAAGATAAGCAAACTGGAGCTATTATCGAAGCCTATATTGGGTGTACAATTCAAAGTTATAACACTGAGTACCGTGCTAACGAAATAGTTAGTGAGACAGCAACGTTTAAATATCTTACGGGCTCAAAGGGATAGAGATTTATAAGCAACTAAGACGGGATATATTTCCTAAAGTCTTAGTTGCTTTTTTATTTATTATCAGAAGAGTATGAGGATTTAGTACGTAGAGACTAGATTCTTTTTTGTTGGTTGACAGAATGTTAATAAATGTTATAATAGATTTAAATTGAATATTTTTATGTGCTAACCCTAAGCACTCTTTGGCATAATGGACCGTGGAAAGTTAAGGTGGAGAGACTGATGTGTACAGGATAAAAAACCGCTACTATAACACGTAGGACAAGTCATTTGATAATGTGACTTTTTAAATAACTTTATTGGTCTATAATAGTAACGCATTGTAGAGCTTGTGGAATGCAAGTTAGGAAGTAATTAATTTAGTGAGAGTTCTTATCGTATTCATGAAGAATGTAAACCGATAATGGGTAACTAAATTTAAAGCCTGAGTGGGTATTAATTGAGATAAGGACAGGTCTTATATCGTTTGAAATTAATAATATGCAAATATAATAAACTAACCCAGTTTACAGATATTCGGGGTAATATCTGTTATTCATAAGGGTTAATTATGCACTTTTTGGTTACCTAGTTTAGATATGTTTTTAATATACTAGAATTTATTTTTTATAAATATATTTATTATTTTAATAATAATAACCACGACAATGTTAGAATGAGTTGGTGTTCACGCTTGTAGTGCGGTAAATATGTTAGGTGTCAGATTTTTAATAACTATAATAAGATAAAAGGAAAATTTAGAATGGCAGACGAATCAAATGAAAATGCAATTGAAAGAGTTGTAATTGGTAGAAACGATGTTTTTAAGAAAACATATTTCTTTGAAGAATTAAAATTAAGAGTATATCTTAATGTAAAAATACCTAGTATTAGAGAAAGAGCTAAGATTAAAGCTTTACGTTCTGAGTTACTTTATGGTACAGAACAGAATACTGCTGTAAATATAGCTTATGAAATGCTTTTCTTAATACAAGAATCTGGTAAAAATACAAAAGTATTTATGACTAATAAAGATAAAGAAGATGAAACTGAAATAGAAAATTACTTTTCAGTAGATGGATACCCTCGTGAAGATGTCTTGCTACGTATAGCAGATGACCTGAATGAGTGGGCAAACCGATTTCCAGGATGATTTAGAAAAAACTGTTAAAGATGCTGGTGGTTTACATACAATAGTACGCTCTAATTATGGCAGAAATATTTGGAGAGTAATGAAAGAACTTCATGTGCTTCCAACAGACCCTAATTTCCAAAATTTAACATCTGAACAACTAGACTTTATAGTTGCTTCTATAGACCAAGATAATAAAGAATTGAAACTTGCTCAAGAAGGTAGAGAAGAAGATAGTTTTGTTTACGATGATGAATTTGAGTGGGAAGAGGAAATGGACTATGGGGGTCAACGTGATGATTCAGAAGATATTCAAAAGTTCCTCGAAGCTGCTAAGAAAAAAGATGAAGATTACGAAAGAATAATCGAAGATAGGGAGTTACTAAAAGATAAGAAGTATTCTCAAATCCAAGAAGATGATGACGATGAGTACCATACGCTATAGTTGCTATATTATAAATAAAAGTAGGTGGTTTAAAAATGTCTGAAAAGATAGACTTAGAGTTTTCTGCGGATGATAGAGACTTAACACAAAAGATAAATCAATTAAAGAGAAATATAGAAGGACTATCTGATGCTGGAGACATGTCTAAGGGTCTTTCAGATAATCTTTCTGCTATAAGACAAAACATTAACTTGATGAAACAAATGACTGCAGAAACAAAATCTGCTCGTTTGGAGATGGAGAGATTTTCTAAATCTGCTAGTTCTGCTGCTTCTTCTATTAATCCTAATAAGGGTAATTCACGCCAAAGGAAAAAGAAGCAATCTCAGGTTGATAACAATAATGATTACGCTCAAAGAGCACAAGATAGGACAAGAGAATCTATAAGCGCTGAGCAGTATGCTAGAAGCAAATCTAATAGTAGAACTATATCTAGTTTTACTAGAGGGTATGGTAGCCTATATGAGCAACGTAATACTGATAATGGTGTTACGTCTTACCAAAGAGCTATGTCTAAGTATGATTCTTCTAGAGTTAGACAATCATTTAGTCAATATAATAGAGATATTGGTACAGCCAATAGAGGATTAACTGATTCACAGAAGAGAATATCTAACATTAATGCAAGTAATGGTTATGTAAGTCCTAATGCTAGAAATACTGCTGAAAGAAATTTATCTCAATCAAAATCTATATTAACTGATAACGGTAGGTTTTCTAATACAAATGATTATATTAAAAGTAACACATCTCGTATATCAAGCAATCAAAGTGAATATGCAAAATATGCTGATACTAAAAATTCTATAACAGCAAGTGCTGAAAGCAGCGGTAGAGCATTAACTAACGCTGAAAAAGAAATTGTTAAAACATATAGTCATAAACAACAGCTCCTTTTGGAAGAAAACAAAGGTTTAGAAAACTTAAATAAAAGGCTATCTAGTATGGATTCTAGTTATAAAAATCTAGAGTCTACGATGAGTGAAAGTAAAAATGCTCCTAGTGGTGGAGTTAGAGGAGCGCTATTTAATCGTTCTAAAAATATAGCCAATAATATGATTTATGGTACTGCAGCTACTCTAGGTGGTTTAGCTATGAGTGGTAACTCTATTATTAACCAAGAACAGCCAATGACTAGGGCTATGGGTGCTAATAATGGTACATATAATTCTAGAGCAATTCAAGTAAGTGCTCAAAATGCAGGTCAGCAATATGGGCTAACTGGTAACGATATGTTAACTGGTGAGATGGCTTATATGAGTGGTGCTGGCTATACTAACCAGAAAGATATGAACAAAGCTGGCGTAGATACTGGAATGTTTGCTAAATTAACTGGTACTACTGTTGCACAATCCGCACAATTAACTTCCACTTACTCTCAAAATGTTAACGATGGTTCTACTAAGGGTCTTAAGCAATTACAGGATACTTTTTATGGTTCCTTAAAGCAAGCTGGATTGACAAATAAATCCTACTCTCAATCAACAGCGCTTTCTGGTATACTAAGTAATTATGGTAATCTTCGTGGCGGAGATATGACAAATTCTCTTGCTAATAGTCAAGTAGAAATGCAATCTGCATTAGGTTCTACAGGAAACAAAGCTTTGCAAGGAGCAAACGGTGCTTCGTTTATGAACCAAATGAGTAGTTCTATTATAGGACAAGGAGCCAACAGTAAGTTCATGCAAACAGCTTTAATGAGCATGAACCCTTCTAAATATAATGGTAGTTATCAAGGATATGCTAACATTATAGACCAAACACAAAACGGTTTAGACGGTACCAACTTAAAAGCTATTTCAGGTATGAGTAATATGATAGGTGGAGACCGTTCTAGTTCTTATTTCTCTAATATGCTTAAGAATAATTTTGGTGTTAATGTTACAACTAAAACAGCAGGAGATATTCAAAAGTTAGCTAATTCTGGGGAACTTGACGGATTGGGTTCCAAAGCTTCTGCTAAAAAGTTACAAGAAAAAGGATTAATTACAGAGAAGCAAGCTAAGCAAATGCAACAAAATTCTAGTGATGCTACCTATGATAAGGGGCAAGCTAATTTTGAGAAAGCAGCGACATCTGTAGGAAATCTTTCCAGAAACGCAATTGCCTATGGTTTGGTTCTTACTCACGGGTCTGCACTTCTATTAGGTTTTGGTGCAGCAGTTACAGCAGCTACTGTATCTTTAGCTAAAATAACAGGCTCTAACATACTAAGTGATGCTATACGTGGTGGAGCATCTGGCGGTGGAAAAGGCGGTTCTGGTGGTACAGGAGTATTTACTGGAGGCTCACGTTCCAAAGGTCAAGGTGGAGGAATGGGTACTAGAAGTTCTAGCGCAGGCGGATTCATGTCTAGAACAGCTTCTAAGGTATCTAATTCTAAAATAGGTAGAGGAACATCTAGCGTTCTTAGAAGCGTAGGAGACAGCGCCCTAGGGCAAGGTGCAGTTAATCTATTCACTAAGGGTAAAGCTAAAGGAGTTGGAGTACTTGCTAAAGTAGGAGAAAGCAAGTTAGGAAAAGTAGGCTCTGGCGTGTTATCTAAAGGTTCTAATATTGTATCTAAGGTAGGCGGAAGTAATCTTATGAAATCAGGAGCAGGATTAGTAAGCAAAGTCGGTGGAAAAGCCCTTGGAGCTCTTGGTTTAGGTTTAGGTGCTTATGATGTTTATAATACTATAAAATCTGGTGGAAGTAAAAAGCAGATAGGCGGAGGAATTGGTTCAACAGTAGGTTCTATTGCTGGAGGAGTATTAGGCTCTGCATTAGGTCCTATAGGAACAGTAGCAGGTTCCGTAGCAGGTTCTTATCTAGGAGATGCTCTAGGTGGTGGTATTGGTTCGTTGTTTGATGGTTCAGGAAAGAAAAAGAAAACAGCAACTACTAAAAGAGGCTATTCTAAGTTATCTAAATCTTCTGAAAGTAGTATTGTCAGTATGGCAGACAAGTATGGAGGAGAAGATAAGCAATCCTACATCAAGAAAATGCTTGAAAGTAATGGGTATAAAACTAGTTCAGCTGGTAAGTATGCTTCAAAGCTTGCAGGTAAAACAAAGCAAAATGTTAATGTAACTGTTTCTGGCGTAGTTCGCCATAAAGGTGAAGTTGAAGATTTGTCACAACTTAATATGTCTAAAAACAGTGTTCTATCCCAGATATTCTCTGGAGAACAAGCAGATAAAACTAAGAAAAGATAAACTTCTTAGTTTTTTTGTTTGTACATATATTATAGAAAAACGTATGATATAATTAATTAAATAAGGCGGAATAAATATGTCAGTAAAACAAGCGTATGTAAGAAAGCCAACGATAGGTATTGACTTTGTTACGGAAGATAATGTATTTTCTCTTAAATATAAGACAGACGAAAGTCTTTCAGACCAGGGTAATGTAATAAACAAAGGAGACCTTTCATCAGCTATACTAAGTTTTAGTGTAGACAACGATATGAATAGTGATTCAGGTACATTTATTTTAAACCTAGTTGGTTCTGAAAGGTTTGATAGAATATTATCCCCTAATGATATTACTATTATAAGAGTAAATCCAGGGAAGCCTAACAATGTTAAGAATGACTGTATAATGGTCGGAATGATAACTAGTATAAAGAGAGTTGGAGAGTATGATTCTTCCTCTGTTGTTTATCAGGTTAATGGTCAATCAATGTTCAAGGCAATGATGCAACTTAAGTTAGGAACTATTCAGGAAGCAGCTTCACTATTAGGTACTAATGGTTGGATGTGGGGAATGGGAGGATTAAAGCAAGCTAGTTCTTACACAGCTAGTGAGGATTCTGATTCATCGTCAGATTCTGCCGATGGTAACACTAATGCAGAAAAAATCTGGAATCAATTAAGAAGTTCTGGTTTTTCTAAGTATGCTGCAGCAGGTATACTTGGTAACATGTATGCTGAATCAGGAGTAGACCCTAACGCTACTGAGGCAGGAGGCGGTGGTGGATATGGTCTAGTTCAATGGACTCCAAAAAGTAAGTTAACTGCATATGCTAATTCAGTAGGGAAATCAGAAAGCTCTCTAAGCTTACAAGTTGAGTTTCTTGTTAAACAACTTAAAGGAACCACTTCGATATTCCCAGACACATCAGCTTACCAACCCTTAATGAATGCAACAAGTGTTAGTGAAGCTACTAAAGTTTTCTTAGACTATTATGAAAGAGCTGGCGTAGCTAATCTTCAAAAAAGAGTTACAGCAGCTCAAGGTTATTATGATTCATATAAAGGAAATAGTACTAAAAAAACTACCTCCAGTGAACAATCAACTACTACTAGTGGTTCACAAGGTATAACATTACAAGGAGAAAGTGCTGCAGGTGTAGCTGCACAACTAATAAAATGGTTCTTAGTATTACATACTAAATATAGCTATAAAAATTCTACTAAGACACTAGTAGACTATATAGATAGTGACCTAACATCATGGTCAGAGGATGAAAGACTTACAGACCCAACAACTATAATGAGTTATGAGGGTTCTCTTAGGGAATTAATATCAGACGTACAAGCAAAACCTTTTAATGAATTTTTTGGTGATTATACTACTGATGGTAAAATGAAGATGATTATGAGAAAAACACCTTTTGAGCCTGATGAATGGAAAAGATTACTAGATGACTCGGTTAAACTATATTCTAATGATGTAGTAGAGGAAAGTTTAGGTGTAACTGATGAAGAATCTTACTCTATATTCTTAGCAAATATGCCGTCTAACGTAGCTATAAGTGATATATCTACGTATCTTTCAAGTCCAGTTTATTTCCCAAACCTAGCTAACAAATATGGGTATTCTTTATTGCAAGTAGATAACCCTTATATTTTTGCTTATGGTCAAAGTGCTACTAGTGGGGGAAGTTCTGATACTGGTAAAGCAACTGGTGGTGGTTCTCCTATAACTAAAGCAACTGTAGATAATATTAAAAATGCTACTATGTCTTGGACTACTAAAAAAGATGTAACTGCATCTAATTTAGATAACTTTATAGCTAAGTCTAATCCAGTTTCTAAATTAAAAGGAACAGGTAAGTATTTTATTGAAGCAGGTAATAAAACAGGATTAAACCCTGTTATACTTTTAGCATTTGCAGCTAATGAATCCGCATGGGGAAATTCTACCTACGGTGCTTCATATAATTTCTTTGGTATTGGAGCATATGATTCTAACCCAGATAATGCTTATAAGTACAGTAATAATAGTGCTAAGTCTGGTATTATAAATGGTGCTAAATTTATTAAAAATGATTACTTTGATGCAGGTCAAAAAACGTTAAGGTCTTTATTTGTTAATAATGGTATTCATCAATACTCAACTTCTGGGGATAAAGAAGCGGATACAATAGCTTCTATTGTAGCTAACTATTACAATATGTACCCAAACGCCCTACAAAAAGCTCAGTTTTCTATGGAAGGTGGTAAAATAACTGTTAAGAAAACAGAAAAAACTTCTTCTGTAAAAGGAGTATCCACTGATGACTCTGGTAACCAAACTAGGCTTAAAAAATACTCAGTATTATTAGCTAACTGGTTTGGTGATAACGCAAGCTATGTTTCTGGAGAGATAAGAGTAATAGGTAATCCAGATTATAGAGTAGGTAAAGTACTGTCTAGATTTGACAATGGTCAAGCCTCTAAAGGCAGTAATGAACCAATTCAAATTGATTACTATATTGAAAGTACTAGCCACGAATTTAACCTAAGCTCTGGATATACTACAACTCTTGGTGTTACTAGAGGTTTGGTACACAGTGTGGATAGGTTTAAGCACTGGAACTCTTGGAATAGTCCGTTAACAAGTAGTAAGCCTGGAAATGGGGAATTACAAATATTTGACGGTGGTCTGTTTGGTGAAATATCTCTTAAAAAGAACATAAAAGAAAGTGCAAAAGAAGCAGGTAGTGGTTCTAATTCTGGAGGTAGTGATGACTTATCTGCTCCTAAAAAAGCAGGAGACGATTACCCCTCTAAGTATAAGAATGCATCTCCAGATAGTGTAGCTGATGAGTGGAGGTATCTAAATAGGGAGTGTACCTCATTTGTAGCTTGGAGACTATCAAGAGATGGTAAAACAAACTTTTCTGGTTTAGGTAATGCAATATCATGGGCTAGTCGTTCTGGATTGCCTTTGCAAAAAACACCTAAGGTAGGTGACATTGCGTGGTTTAATGAGTTAGCAGCTCCAGGTGCTGCAGGTCACGTAGCCTATGTAGCTAAAGTAAGTGGTGATGATGTGTTTATAGAAGAGTATAATTTCAACCCCGAAGCTATTCATGCATACCACACAAGAACAATAAAGAAAACTCAAGCGAGTGGATATTTGAGGTTTAAAAATAAATGAATGATGATTTTATAGCTTATGGTCAAGCAGTATTAACAAAGGAAGAATACTTAGCTAACAAAGAATACTATGATTCTACAGGTTTTGTAGGCGTAACTGGAACTCAAGGGATAAAAACTGGAGTAGACGGTGGTTTTGAATACTACAAGAATATACTAAAGTACTTAGAAGAATCCATAGATAGGACAGACATTAAATATAGACTAGGTGGAGGCTCTATTAACAATCCTTATGAAAAGGATATTGTTCTTATAGACGGACCGCATTTTGTTAGCTGGTATATAAAAAATACGGGTTATACAGATATGACTGATGACGATGCTAAAAGTGGAATAGATACCCTGTTATATACAGACTTATTAGATGAGGTATCTCCATTACTTTCATCTAGTGATGACGTACAGTCAAAAAGAGACAATCTAAGCAAATCTGTACTTGGAGATATATTATTCTTTGATACATATCAAAGGAATGGTACTGTTGGAATATACCTAGGTTCAGGTAAAATTTTGTTAGTAGATGAGAATAACAACAGAGTATATAATTTGTGGTTAGATAATTCTGACGGAACAATAGAATATACTTACTGGATGGATAAATTTAATGGTACGATTAAAAGAATACCAAAATTAAACAAGGATGATTATATATGGCACGCCAAAATTATGGATTAGTTTATAATAAACCACTTACTAATAATACAAAAAATCAATCTTCACTGGATTCTAACAATATAGGAGTTAGAGAATCTGGTGCAGATTCTTTAGTGTTGGGTAGAGTAGTTAGAGTAAACTATGTATATAATACGGTAGACGTAGTAACAGTAAAGAACACGGAACGTGTTATAAAAGATTCGTCTTCTGCGGGTAGGTTCTCTGCTAAACTACCAGTTGGATTTGCGGGAACACTTTCTAACGGCTATTCTTACGGTCAAACGGTTCCAATTAATATAGGCGACTTAGTATTAATAGGTTTTGTAAGTAGTTCTAAAGAAAATCCTGTTGTTATGAACATATATAAAGACAGTGAAGTAGCTAGTTCTATAGCTCCTACTGATGCTATATCAGGTAACCCTGAGGATTCAGATTTAACTAGGCAAGCCTTTGAAAGCTTTACTTTATACCCATCTCAAACTTACGATTTAACAGATGGTCTAGGAGGTTATGAACATACCTTCCAAGGTAAGAGCTTTATTAAGGTTGGTAATGAATTAGGAGGAGGTTCACCTAATGATTACGGTTATAATTATGATATGTTATATCGTAGGACGTTACGTGATAGGAATATAGAGCCACTTGTTACTACAGCTCCTAGTTTCCTATTTCAACATACAGGAGATAACCTATCCACAATTACTAACTTTTTCATATCAGATAAGGGAGATTTCAGGTTATCTCATATAGATAAAAACGATGAGATAACTGATAGAGTAGGTCTAGTCATGTCAGGTCTTGACACGATAAAGATGTCTTATCAAACAGGTGATAAAGAATATGACTCAGGTCTTGAAGACAGTATTGCTGAGGTTGGTATTAATGAAGGTAAGCCAACATTAACTAATGGTAAACATTCTCTTACTTTAGATAAAGATGAGGGCGTTATTGTAGACGGAGTTTCTTTAAGTGACGTAATTTCTGGTGGCGGTGGAGATTTAGGAGAAAGATTAAAAACCATAGAAAAAAATGTTAAAGACTTGCAAGATGAAGTGAAAGACTTTAAAAGCGTAGATATAAAAAATCTACAAGACACTGTGGATAGCCTCAACAAACTAGTTTCTGACGAGATAGGACCCAACTACGAGCAACTTCTAAAAGATATGGATGAAGTAAATGATAATGTTAACGGGGTTCTAAATACAGCTAACGAAGCTAAACAAGTTTCTGATAAAGTAAATCAAATTATAAATGATGCTGCAGGAGACGAAGATGCTACTCTACTAGATAGGCTTAATCGTATGGATGCTAGTGCAAAATCTTTGCAAGAAGTTGCCAATGAGGTAATTAATGCACGAAAGAGTTTAACAAATCCTACAGAAAGTTATAACACTATTGGCGATAGGTTTGACACTATACAAGACGAATTAGACAAATGGGTAACAGATTATAGTGAACTAAAACGAAAACTTGACGTATTTATATCTCAGGATTGGGGAACAGGTATAGTAGCCTATGTTGTAGCGGTTACTCCTAGTGACTCGACTACATTTAAAAATGGTAAGGGCTCTACAACGCTTACTGCTACTCTTTATAAAGGTGGTTTTGATTGGACTTCTATGATAAAGGATAGTGGTTTCTTATGGACTAGAAAATCTAATGACCAGTCTGGAGATTTGACTTGGAATAATAACCATGAGCAAGGAAGTAAGAGTATAACAATTACAGCCGAGGATTTGGATTATAGTGCCATATTCTCTGTTAATGTAGTTGTGGAAGGGAATATAGATAATTAATGGCATATACAGGAAATTCAACATTAGATAATCCATCAACAGTAGTAGTAGCTGTTGGTTCTATCAGTATAACTGATATATTCGATGCTACCCCTATACAGTCCTTTATTATGCCTACTACTGTTTCTGCACAGTCAAGCCAGGTTTATGATAAAGTAAAAAATACTTATAATCCTGATTACCAATCTTCCCCGTTTGTGGGAAAGCTTACTTTAATAAAAGCTGGGACAAATATAGATATATCATCTGGAATGGATACAGTTAGTTGGTATGTAGAGTTAGATAAAGTAACACTACCAATAAATGACCCTTCTGTTTCTGGTATGTTTTCTATAAGTGGAAGTAGTAACGAAGTTGTTAGTTTAGTTAAAAATTTAACTGACCCACAGATAACGTTAAAGGCATATACTAATTATATAGACTCTGAGAAACAAACCGTAACACCTGTATATGCTACTTATATTGTTAAGAAACAAGACCTAAATAAAACAGCTCTGGTTGTTAACGATTATACTCCGAATGGTTTTATTTTTATGAATAATAATCCTTCTAACGTAACTCTTAACAGTGAAGTATTTTTAGATGGGACCAAAGATAATACTAAGAAAAGAAGCTATTCTTGGTTTAGGCAAGATACCTCGATAACATCTACGACTGACTCTAGGTATGATAGTAGAATGGGTCTAGGTTGGGCTAAAGTTATTCTATCAGATACGACAGCAAAACCTAATAGTGAGTTTAATTCAGAAGTAACTTCTGATGCTATGCTAACAGTATTACAAGATGATGTGATTAATTTTGAAACCTATGTTTTAATCACTGTTCCTAAAGAGGGAGACCAGTCAGGAAATTCTCACAGGTCATTTTTTACAGTATATACGTACGATGCTAATACTGTAATAAATATAGACTGTCCTACAGGATTTGTTTATAAGAATGGTTCTGGTAACAAGACAATTAGAGCTAGGGTATATACTTCTATGGGTGAAACAGACACTGATGGGACTACTTATATTTATAAATGGTATTCATATGAAGAAGATGGCACGCTTAATACAAACTTTGGGGGTAACGGAGTTTCATATAAGACAGGTAAGACAATTACACTAGGTTCTGGCGAATTTGGTGATTTAACTCAGTTGGTTGTTGAGATAGAAATGCCTTAAATATGTTACAATAGGATTATGAGTAAATATTTAGTTAAATTCAAGTCAAATGACGAAGAAAAAGTAATTATTGTAGAGGCTTCTGACAAAAGTGGAGCAATTAAAGAGACGTGGAGATTGTTAGGTAATACAATCGTCATAACGTCAATTGAAGGATGAGAGGTAAGTAAATGGTAGGTAGAGCAATTAAAGCTAGAGGTCAAGTTACCCTCACAAAACTATATGATGGTACTAATGGTACTGATGGTAAAAATGGTTCTGACGGTGCAGTAGGGGCTCCAGGAGAAGACGGAAAGACAACTTACGTCCACGTTGCTTATTCTAGTAGTGCAGACGGAAAGACAAACTTTTCTATTACAGACCCCTCAGGTAGGTCTTATATTGGTGTGCTTACTGATTTTACTGAAAAAGATTCTACTGATTATACCCAATATTCGTGGTCTCTTGTAAAAGGTCAAGATGGTCAAAACGGTGAAGATGGGGCACCTGGGGCACCTGGAGAAGACGGTAAAACCACTTATATACATATAGCTTATGCAAATAGCGCAGACGGTCAAACAGATTTCTCTACTACTGAAAATTCTGGTAAGAAATATATTGGTGTATTAACTGATGAAGTAGAAAAAGATTCTACTGATTATACCCAATATTCGTGGTCTCTTTTTAAAGGTCAAGACGGTCAAAATGGAGAAGACGGTGCTCCTGGGGCACCTGGAGAAGATGGTAAAACAACTTATATACACATTGCTTATGCAAATAGCGCAGACGGTCAAACAGACTTTTCCACATCAGATAACTCTGGTAAGAAATATATTGGTGTATTAACTGATGAAGTAGAAAAAGATTCTACTGATTATACCCAATATTCGTGGTCTCTTTTTAAAGGTCAAGATGGAGAAGATGGAGCGGACGGTACACCAGGAAAACCTGGTGCAGATGGAAAGACTCCCTATGTTCACTTTGCTTATGCAAATAGTGCAGACGGTAATACAGACTTTTCCACAACGGTATATAGTAATAAGAAGTATATCGGTACGCTAACAGATTACACAATTCCTGATTCTACAGATTACACAAAGTATACATGGACTTTAATTAAAGGTGCAGACGGAGCAGATGGTACACCTGGTAAGCCAGGAGCAGATGGACGTACACCTTATGTTCATTTTGCCTATGCAAATAGTGCAGACGGTAATACAGATTTCTCCACAACTGTTTATGCTAACAAGAAGTTCATCGGTACTTTAACAGACTATACAGTAGCAGATTCTACAGATTACACAAAGTATACATGGACTTTAATTAAAGGTGCAGACGGAGCAGATGGTACACCTGGTAAGCCAGGGTCTGACGGTAAAACTCCTTATATACATTTTGCTTATGCAAATAGTGCTGACGGTAAAACAGATTTTTCTGTAACAGACTATTCTAACAAGAAGTTTATTGGTACTCTAACAGATTATGTTATTCCAGACTCCACAGATTATACAAAGTATACTTGGAGTAGATTAAAAGGAGAGAGCGGTGTTGGAATAGCCAACACAGTTGTTGAATATCAAGTAACAGATACACAGGACCAACCATCTGAGGATAGTGGTTGGACTAGCTCTATACCAAACTTAGGTACAGGCTCTTATTTGTGGACTAGAACTACTTTCTTTTACACAGATGGAACTACTTCTCGTGCATACACTATCAGTAAGCAGAGTGATAATACATATACAGCAGTATTAACAAATGATAGTATTACACTTCCCTCTGATTCTAACGGAAAAGTAACAGACTTTAGTAATTCTACAGGTAATTTCTTGGTTTATGATGGTACGTACCAAGTAGACTCTACAACAATAAAGGTACAATTAGTACAGGCAGTAAATGTTACTGTAACATTGGGTGGAAATGCTTATACTATTACTGCTATGGATTCTACTAAAGATACTGGGTATTTTGACTTATCATACACATATAAAGGAGTTGCTCTTACTAAAAGAGTATCAGTATCTAAATCTAAAAGTGGTGCAAACGGTACCACTCCTATTATAGTTAATCTTTCTGCAAACGCACAGGTGTTTACTTTTGATAGTAACAACCATGCTAATCCAACTAGCCAAAATATTTTATTTAAGACAACAGTATCTGGGACAACTGCTACGCCTGTTTATAAAGCTATACCTTATGATGAATCTGGTAACACAGGTGCCGAAATTGTTATGTCTAACTCTGGAACAAATGGTAAGATGTTACAAGTAAGTCAATTAAAGGACTATGTAAGTATATTAGTTACAGCATCTATAGGTTCCGTTTCTGATTCTACTACTATTGTACGAGTTAAAGATGGTAGCTCAATATCTCCTATCCCTGACCCAAGTAACACAGTAAGCTCTAATACACCACCTACGGATGCTAAAGATGGAGACTGGTGGAATGATACTAGCCAGACACCAAATGTCCTTAAGTACCGTTACAGAGACAAATGGGTACAGTATGAGTTAGACGGTTATTACGTAAAAGCTAACTCTATATCTGGTGAAGCTATTGTAACAAATACATTAGAAGCCCAGAAAATTAAATATACTAATAGTAATGGTACTACGACCAATTTACAGACCTTTGATTTTAGCGGTATGAAGACACTCTTAACAGACACTAAGGGTAACACATATAGTAACATGGAAAGTGCTGTAGGTTCTACAAAGGTTGTAAGTAGCTTGCAAAAGAAGGTTAACGACCTAGGGCAGGTTAACCAGCTTATAAATACAGAGTTTTCTCCTGATTTTTCTGGTTGGTATGACCGTGGCTTACACGGAAAGGATATAAAATTTTCACTAGGAACACCAGTTAACGGTTCCAACGTATTAGTGAAGATTGATGGCTCACCTACAAGGTTACAATCAGAGCCAATAGCTGTTACACCAGGTATGAAAGTTTCTTATTCTGTTAATAAGCTATCTAGTATTACATTATGGTCTTACTTAAACTGTTCTGATAAGGACGGAAACATAATTAACGTCCCTAACACAAGTTCTAATGAAATAGCTGGAGCAAGTAAGCAAAACACAGGTTTTATAAAAATTGAAAACATAATAATACCTGATGGTGTTTATTATGTTTCGTTAGGATTCTTGATTGCTTCAATAATACCTAATGGTGATTTATTCCAACAGCCTATGCTAGTATTTAGTGATAGTGTAGGTGATTATGCACCAGGTCAGTATAATAATAATGTGCGGTTACTTAAAATAGAAGAATCTGCAGATAAGTTTCAGATTAGTATAGGTGATAGTGTAGTAAAAGCGCAAGATAGTGCTGATTCAGCTAACACTAAGGTTGATAATCTATCGACTGGTGATAGAAACTATATTCTTGACACAGCAAACCCAAAGACACAAACGTCTAATGGAAAAGACAACCAGGACCTTTATGATTCAGCAATCTTTTATTCGCCTATTAAAAATTGGGGAATAGCAAACGGTGATTACATCATATCTTTTGACTGGACTTTGAAAACAGCACTATCTTCGGATATGCAAGCAAGCTTATTCTTCAATAACAACCCGTGGCAAGTACAAATTTTCACTGTTAAATCGGGTCAAACAACTGGTCATGTGGACTTAAAGTTCAAGTTGTGGGGAAACATATTGACAGCAACCAAGGACATTACTGGACTGACTTTTAGAATAATGAGTCAAATGGCTTCTGGCAATACAATTACTTATTCTAATTTGTTTATGAAATCAGGAACAATTATCACTACCTGGACTCCTGCACCAGAGGATGTCCAATCAGGGATAACTAGTGCACAAACTAGTGCTGATTCAGCTAAAACCAAGATAGATAACTTATCTATTGGCGGTAGAAATTATCTTATTTCTGGGACATCTATTCTTGGTTGGCTAGGTGATAATAGCGTAATATCACACAATGGAGCACAAGGTGTTGTTTATGATTATATCCCAACAATTGCAAAAGACGTGTGGTCTTACTCTGTGTGGTCGGATAAACAATATACGGTCACTTCTGATGGTAAATATTTAAGATATGCTTTGTATGATAGTAATAAGCAACAAATAATGCGTAAGGCAGTCGGATTGAATATGTCTACTGATACGGTAAAAGGTCAGATAGTAGTTGACAATAATAGCAGTGTTGCCTATATACGTGTAAGTATCGACTGGGTTGCTAACGGTAATGGGCATGCAAAACTTGAAAAAGGTAACATTGCTACAGATTGGAGTCCAGCACCTGAAGATGTTGAAACAGGTATAAGTAGTGCACAAGGTAGCGCTGATTCAGCTAAAAACAAGATAGATAGTTTATCTGTTGGTGGTAGAAACTTATTGATAGGTACATCTGTTAGTCATATGGGTGTTGGTAATAATTCTACAAATAGTAACTTTAATGCCCAGGGAGCAGTTTGGAACCTAGCAGGTGGTAAAAAAGTATCAGACCTTTACAATCAATATGGTGCTAATGGTTATCTAACTATATCATTTGATTGGGTAGCTAGTGGGTCTACTATATCAGGAACATTTAATCCTCAGTGGACTAATACTCCTTGGGGCGGACTATCAAAAAGTTCAATATCACCATCTAGCTCAAACTTGTCTGGTCATTTTGAAAGCAGTGTGGCACTAAGTCAAAGTGGTTATTCAACAGGTCCTGCCACTGGTGTTATGTTTAGACAAGATAATCTACAAGGAAACATAACAATTAGTAACCTAAAGCTAGAGTCTGGCAATCAGGCAACAGATTGGACTCCAGCTCCAGAGGATGTGTATAGTCAAGTACTTAGTACAAATTTAGTTGTTAACTCTGAATTTGATAATTCAACGGGTAGTTACACAGGTTGGCACTTAGATAATCCTTGGGGAACAACGGTAACAACACAGATTTCTAAAAATGGTAATAAGGGTACTGCGGACTCAGGTGCATTCCTATATCCTAACCCCTCACAGATGATGGTACATGATTATAGCTCTTCAGTTAGTTGGATTTATTCTGACCCAATACCCGTTGGAGCAAACCAACCCTTATCAGGAAGTATAACAAATGCAAATCCTAGTGGTGCAACGACTAATGTTGGTCTAGCACTATATGTAACCGCCTATGATAGTAGTCATAATAAGATTAGTAACCCCTATGCTACAAATCTAATGACAGTTCACGGTCAGTGGGTAGTAAACTCATTTAATAACTGCTTAACACCTGCAAACACTGCTTATGTATCACTATCCTTGGGGTGGAATAATGGTAAAGGGTATTTTGGTCAGCCTATGTTACAGGCAAATACTGCTTATACAGGGTATGTTCCAGGTACGCCTAATAGCAACATGGCTATTGCTAATGCTCAATCTAGTGCAGATACTGCTACTCAAAATGCAAAATCAGCACAAACTAGTGCAGATACAGCTAACCAAAACCTAGCTAATGCTTCCAAAAGTGGTATTAGATATATTAGGCTACGCTCAGAAGGTAATAATGACAATGCCTCAACACACTTTTCTGAAATAAAAGTATTCAACTCTTCTGGAACTAATGTAGTAAAAGGTAAACCTGCCTTATTAGTCAATGGAGCAACTAACACCCAAAGTGCAAGTAATGCTACAGATGAAAGCTATAGCACCTATATTGACTTAGGTGATATGAGAAACAGTGAAAAATATGTAATGTTTGATATGGGGTCATTGAGATACGATGTCAACTCAGTTCAAATATCTACATATTCCTCTACTAGAACCTATTATGGAGTTGTTGCTCAAACAAGTTCTGATGGAATATCATGGAGCACTATATATAGAGGAAATATAACACCAAACCAGCTAATCGGTGGCGTAGCTAGTACTACTATATCTTTTGGTATGGATACCTCAACTGTTCTAAAACTTACAGCGGATAACTATACTCTTGGTATAGATGCTAACGGTAATCTTATATCTGGTATCACTGGAAACACACAACAGGTAACTCTTAAGGGTAATGTTATTCATCTAGACGGAAACACTGTAGCAGGTCCTGACTTTTTCTCTCTTTGGAATGGTAAATATGGAAGTACTACTATAGATTCCACGGGTATGGAAGTAAGGACAGGTCTTTCAAAAACTAAGTTTACCAATGGTAATATGCAGTTTATAACTGATTTGGGTGAGAATATTGGTTATATAGGAAGGCAAGTAGATAGTGTTCATAACAACTTGGACTATCTAACTTTCGGTCTAAATGGATGGCATACGACATACCCAGGTGATTCTCATTATGAAGGCGGTACAGAAGACTTTTATGGTGGTGATGGTATTTTATTTGGAATATCAAATGCAGATGGTGGGTATGCTCCATTATTACAGTGGAACTCAGGTTTAGCTGCTAGTTATAAGTCATCAATAAGTGGGTGGCTATTTACACAGCCTATAGTCGGTGGTATCGACATCTATGGTGATGATTATGCATCTAATAAAACTGTTTCTATGCGTTTCCAGAACGTTAAAATGAGTAACGGATTTACTTATCCAATAATGACATCACAACAAGCAGCAGGTTCAACTGGAATAGTAATAGGTTCTGGGAGCACCTACATGCTAGGTGGAAATTCCTTTGTATGGAGTGTTGCTGGTAATGGGTACGCTTATTATAACACCCAAAAGAGAGGCTCGAGCGGTTCTTCATTACTTATGGCTTCTGATGGAGCAATAATAGCACAGACATCTGCTACTAAGTATAAGTCTGATATAGAGTATGAGCCAAGCACTTCATACGGAGATAAACTACTTACTATAGACCCTGCTACATGGTCTGATAAAAATGAAAAAGAGCAGATACAGAAGTATAAGGATACAGGACAAGAGCCAGAATATTCAATGAATAAGGATGGTGCTAGATACTATGGACTTATAGCTGAAGATATGGTAAAAGCTGGCTTAGAAGACCTAATTGTTCGTAACACAGAGAATGGTTCTGTGGAAGGTATCCAATACGAAAAGATTGGTATTGCTTTGATTCCACTTTTGAGAGAACAGAGAAATCAAATAAACGAACTACGTGTAGAAATAGAAAGGTTAAAAGAAAAGAATAATGAATAATATTCAGATGAAAAATGAAATACCAGACAAGGACAAGGATACAGTTAGTTTGGTATTCGATGTTACTTTTGATAACGGAGTAGCCATTCAAAATGGAACTGTTGTTATTACCAAATCAGATTGGCTTAACTCCACAGGTCAACAAAAACTAAATAAGATAGCAGAAGAGGTTTCAGCAGCAATGTTGTCAACTATTCCTAAAGATTAGTATGTATAGCCAGTATGCTTATTAACTGCCAATAGGGGTGAGAAGCCCAACACGAAAGGAAATATATTCAGTATGAAGATTAGTAAAACATTAACATTAGAGGCTTACTCAACAATCCCTGTTAAGCAAATTGATGGAACCGAGACAGATAAGAGCATTGCGAGTTTTTCGGCTACTGTTTCTGATAACTACACAAGTAGTCAGTTAACAATTCAAGACCAAGAATTATATAATAGCAACAAAGTTTTAGTTCGTAAGGATAAGTCAGACTTTGATAACTATGTGTATAATATCCAAGATACGTTGTTTGCAGCAGAAGAAGCTACTACTGATGAATCAACGGACGGTAGTGCGAAGTAAAAATGGGCTTATGCCCGTACATAAGATTTAATTATATTATAGCTAAACATAAGTAGAGGTATTATAATGCCACAGGCAGACGGTAAAAATCAGCTTGTCAGAATGGAGTTTAGCTATTCTGGCGGTAGTTACAAATTTAATATAAACCCACAGAATATGACAATGAGTCAACCTCATAGGTCATCAGTAATAAAAACTCAGTCAACATACGTTATAGATGATTTTAATGATGATGTGCAAAGCATACGTATAGCTGGTACTACAGGTGGTTTACGTATGGGTGGAGAATCTGCAATAATGTCTATGTGGAAATTCTTAGACGGATACTCCAACCAATCTCCGAGCTATGGTCAAGCACCAAGGGAACCTCTGACATTCTACAATCATACAGAAAATTATGCGTTTTCAGTAGTATTTGCGCCTGAGGGTTATGAAATATCTAAGTCAGTTGATAGCCCTTTGAACTGGAATTATGAAATAAACTTAGTAGTTATCGGATATGCAGGTTCAAGTGTAGACGAGAGTACGATAACTGCCTCAGATATTACTACACAGGATACTAATAAAAGTAAAACAGGCGGTATAGACGTATCATCCCCAGATTATACTACAGGTGCATCTACAAATAATAACACAAAAAATAAAAAAGATGGCTATAAAGAAAAAACTGCTTCTAATAAATCTAAACTAAGTACAAAAGAAACTCTTAATATTTTGCAAAATACACAGACAAATAAGTTTGGTCAAGAAGTAAAATCGCCATTGGAAAGTATAATAGGTAAGTAATATGGAAATGACACAGCCTTACCAAATGTTAAAGTTAATTAGAAGTGCTAACATTTCAGGTAATAAAATAGTAGGAAATAAGTATCAAAGCTCTATAAACTCAGTATCATTATTGGGAACTCCAGAACTATCAGGATTGGCTCTTTCTATATATGATGCTGTAGCGAATACAAGTACATTTACATATGATTATTCGACTACTCTAGAGGGAGTAATTCCTTTTTTTGATAAGTTAAATCGTAACATAAAATATAAACCCTTATATCGTTTATTCCAATCTGTAGTTATTGAATCATTTTCTCTAGTATATTCACTAGAGAATTTTTCTGATTATGTACCTAATTTCACACAAAAGGATGCGAATAGGGTTCATAATAATATTCACCTAATTATAAATAATCTATATTCAATAGATGACCCTGATACGTATACTGTTATATTATCATTAAGAGAGTTAGATAATAACATAATGTATTTGTATACTACATTTTCTGGTCTAGACTATTCCTATAGTTCTTCTATTGAAAATAATTATAGTAAGATAAACTTGGTACCTGATTCAGAGTTTGTGTACTTAAACGATTTCTGGAAAATTAATAAAGTATATGATGGAACTAGCAGTGGTAACATAAAAGATTATGTGGCTAAGTATGAATCAGGGTTATCTTTTATATCACAGTCTGTTTCTGGCGTAGACATCGAAACAACTATTATACCTATTTATTCAGATACAAGAGTTACATTAAGAGCAAAAACTAAAAATACTATTAAATTATATGCAGTAGATTCAGACGGTAATACGGTAAGATTTGTAGATGAGTTTGGAAATAGGATTAACAACGGTTTATTAGGAGAGAGTAAAATATCCTCTGATGGTATACAAGTATTAAAAGGTGTCTACATTCCTGGTGGGGTTACCTATGTTAAAATAGTAATAGGTCTATTTAAGCCTAGTGAAACAAAAGACGATACTATAAATGAACTAATGATGTCTTATGGATATAACATAGGAAATTATGTAAGGAGCACTATATATGATTTACAGTAAATATACAATTACAGAGGGAGATACTCTCCAATCTATAGCACAGTATATTTTAAACGATGCTAGTAAATGGTATGACATTGCTTCTTATAATAAATTAGTCTACCCTTATATAGGTGATTATTCAGATGCGGGGGTTATGTCAGTAGGTGATACTATAATTATCCCTATAAGCACAGACGATAATTATTCAATATCTTCGGATACGCTAAGTGATACACAGAAAAACAACCTAGCAGGGTATGTATTAGGGAAGGATTTATCTTTGATAGACGACACAAGCGCTATTGAGGGGAGAGGTACAACTGACGAAGTAATAAGTTTAGAGAGTACAGGAAAAACCCTTTCAGTAGTATCAGGATATGAAAATCTTGTGCAGGCATTATTAGTTAGACTAAACACACCTATAGGAACCTTGTTATTACACCCAGAATATGGAAATAATTTTTCTGATATTTTAGGACAAAAAAATACAGTATCGAACATAAATAAGCTACAGGTAGGTATTGAACAAACACTACGTAAAGATAGCAGGGTATCCAATGTAAAAGTACAATCAACGGAAGTTGAAGGAGAAGTAGTTAAAATAGTAGTTATCATAACTCCTATAGGTTTAGACGAACAACTAGAATTATATTTAGGAGCTACAAGCGATGGCGTTGTAGCATTAAGTTAGGTATATTATGCAAATTAAAAGACAGCAAGACATTCTATCATCTATGATAGATTATATATCATCTATGACCACTAATGTCACAGATTTCACAGTAGGTTCGGCAGTACGTTCGATACTAGATGCGGTATCAATTGAAAACGAAACTTTATACCTTATGACGTATAATAACGTCAGTAATGGTATATTGGAGGGAATGTTTTCCGCTTTCGGGTTTACTTTAAAAAAGGCTACTCCAGCTAAGGGGTATGTTACTTTAGAGTTTTTCTCTGAACTTCCTAACCCTGTTTCTATTGATAAAGGTACACGATTTTCTAACGGTGACCCTAATCCTACAGTTTATTATGAAACTAGAGAAGAGTATGTAATACCATCAGGTACAAAAACAGCCACAGTACAGGTATATGCTACAGTAGATGGTAGTGTTGGTAATGTATTAGCTGGAGAAATTACCCATCCAGAAACGTCAGTATTTAATGTTTCTAGAGTATATAATTCAGAGCCTTTTCTTACGGGTTATGATGGGGAAACATATGTAGATGCTCAAAAAAGATTTGCTAGTATGGTAGAGGGTATAGGTAAATCTACTAAGGCTAGTGTAATATATGGCGCATTAAGTGTGGAAGATATACAATTAGTGCAAGTAGATGAACATGTAGGATACTTTGATGTATATGCAGGAGATGCAAATGGTGAGTTAACAACTCAACAACAAAAAAGTGTTTCGGATACCTTAGATGATTATAGAGCAGCTGGTATAAAAGTAAATGTATTTCCAATAGATAGAGTAGACGTTGACATTGATATGGATATAATTATATCTAAATTACAGTACGATTCTGCTAGTTTCAGATTAGCACTAAACAAGTATGTTTATGATTATTTAGACACTATGTTACTAGACGGTGATTTTATAATTTCAGACTTTATGCGCTATGTGATGAACTTTGACCCTACTGCTATATATGATGCTGTATTAAATGAACCGTCAGATAATTATATAACGAGTTCTGATGAGGTAATACGAGCAGGTAATGTAAATATAAACTTTAGTGTGAAAGGATAGATAGTATGAAAGGTTATAGCTCAGCGAATGGAGACAATAGAGGCATATTAGAACGATTTCTGCCTTCTACATATAGAACTACCAAAGATGGTTCTAACGCCCACAATGCGTTCCTAGGAGCTATTAAAGGGTCTATAGAAACTACCCGTGACGACATGGAAGAGATGTCATTACAGGTTTATTTCACACGAGCAACTGGAAAATTTTTAGATTTATATGGTAAATATGTAGGACTTTCTAGAAATTATGGGGAAGAAGACCAGTCCTATAGGGATAGAATAGTAAAATATATTAAAACAAAGCGTGGAACTATTGAGGCTATCATAGACGGTATAAAAAATGAGCTTGGTGACCCTGAGCTACCTGTATCCATCTATGAAACATGGCGTAATATATTTATAATGAATCAGTCCACACTTAATGGTCTTGATTACATTATGGGTGAAAAATATAGATATGCAGTTATAGAGATAACTGTAGGTAAATATGTAGAGCCAGACGTATTAACTGACATAGTAGATAGATATAAAGCATACGGAGTTAAAGTTCTTTATAGATATGCGTTAGGAATGTCAGACGAGGTATGGAATGACCCCGTTGATTTTTCGCAAGAGTTCATAGATAGTGATAGTTCTTACACGCTAACTAATTACCTAGACCCATATTATAAAACAGCACAAGTAACTATGGGTGATTCTCCAATAACAAAAAAAGAACTTAGCTTATTTAAAATGAATGCATCTAAATTAAATGGTTCTGATGTTATATCGGGTAATCCAGAAAATGCGTACATATTTGATTATAATAATTCTCCGTCTTATCATATATTAGGGTATGTACCAAGCAGTAGCACGCCAGATTCTGGTGTGTTTAAAGACACTTATGACTATGTTTATCAAGGAACTAAAGTTGATTTATCAACAATAGGCGGTAAAAACCTACTACTAGGAACTGCTATTGGTTTTACAGGCGTTGGTGATAATTCTACAAATGGTAATTTTAATGCACAAGGCGGTAAATATTCTGTAGCAGGAGGTAAAAAAGTATCAGACCTTTATAACCAATATGGTTCATCAGGTTATCTAACTATATCATTTGATTGGGTAGCTAGTGGGTCTACTATATCAGGTACATTTAATCCTCAGTGGTCATTATCACCTTATGGCGGTTTATCAGATAATGGAGCTATAAAACCTAGTAGCACAAATACGTCTGGGCATTATGAAAGTACTGTCAGGTTAGATAGAGATGGTTATTCTACTGGTGTTGCAGGTAGCATTGAATTTAGACAAGATAATCTACAAGGAAACATAACAATTAGTAACCTAAAGCTAGAGTCTGGTAATCAGGCAACAGATTGGACTCCAGCCCCAGAAGATACCCCAAAAACATATGTATATCCATTTACTACAGAGCCTTACTTAGTAACAAGTAGAAAGGATTCTAATAGTTATACTTTTTCACCAGGAAATTCAAAATCAACAGTACTAGGAGTAAATGTTTCTCGTTATTTCATTAATAACGGTTACAACGATTTAATAAGTAAGTATGACGGAAGTAATATAAATTCTGTAAATATATACACAAAAGGTTCTGAAATAGGTTTACCTAGGTCAGATGTTAAAGTTACAGGTACAGACGGAAAGGAAGCTAAAGGGCAGTTTAATGTACTAGGAGGTAGAAACTATATTCTTGACACAGCAAACCCAAAGACGCAAACCTCTAATGGGAATGATAATCAGGATTTCCGAGATAACGCTATATTATACTCTCCAATTAAAAACTGGGGTGTGGCAAACGGTGATTACATCATATCTTTTGATTGGACTTTAAAAACGGCACTATCTTCGGATATGCAAGCAAGTGTATTCTTCAATAATAGTCCGTATCAACAACAGTTTTTCACAATACCTGCAGGTCAATTAACAGGTCATGTCGATTTAAAGTTCAAGTTGTGGGGAAGCATACTAACAGCAAGTTCAGATATTACTGGAATGACGTTCAGAATAATGAGTCAAATGGCTTCAGGAAATACCATTACGTATTCTAATTTGTTCATGAAATCAGGAACGATTAGCACTACCTGGACACCTGCCCCAGAGGAAGTATCTGGATATGGGATAGATTATATTTATGATAATAGTACCTCTACTGGAAGTTATCGTTATGTATTAAATACACCGTCACCAATTAAAACAATAACTGTAGACGATTATTACAACTATGGTTACTCTAATAGGTTAGTAACTATAAAGACACCTAACATAGAGTTGCCAGTGGGAATATTTAAAGGACAAAGTACTGGTAATATTAGTATTCCTGACTACAGTTATCCAGATAAAAACTTCTTGATTGCTTCTACCAATAGGTTTAAGTTGAACATAGATTCATCTTCTAAAGGTGTTATGATATATAATTATACATCTAAAAATTGGGAAAATTATGATTTTAATAAGTACTATGAAATAGGTAATTATATACAAGATGCTAAATCTATACAAGGAGCATACATGCTAGTTAAGTTTACCGATTCTAAATTTGACCTTAAGTATTTTGATTTAGAGTTTGACACAGTGACTATTCCTTACACTTCAAATAGTGTGGGTTATTCTAATAAACTAGGACAGTTTGCCCTTGACCAGAGTAAACTAGGGTAGGCGTATGTTATAATTAAAGAAGTTATATTATAGATAGGAAAGGAAACAAATGAGTATTAAAACACAAGTCGCTAGTGTATCTAACGCAATCAGGTTATATAAAGATGCTCAAGGTATGTTCATTGGTTTCGGTAACAAAGATACTGAATGGGGTACGCCTAGTAACCCGCCACTACCTTTAGATACAGATACTAGCCTAAATGAGCTATTAGGTATAGCCATGGTTTCTAGAGTATCCTTAGCAAAACTTGCTGATAGAAATTCAACTAATACCTTTCTTTATGATGGCGTGGCTTACGAAAAAGTTAACTTAGGGGATGCGTATAGTAAAAAAGCTACATTTGTCTTAGTCGAAGCCGACATAAAGACTGATAGTTTTTCTTCTAATGTGTATCGTTCAGTAGGTTTACTTGAGTCGCCTACCTATAGCAATTCATCTATAGGAAATATATTACAACCAAGTAGTATTGTTTCCCAGGGTAATTTGCTTACAGTTAAGTATGTCCCTAAGGTAGATTTCACGGGATACACAGTTACAGAACAAATACTAATAGAAAATTAAAGGTAATAGTACATGTCAACAGTAGACTTATCAAAAAAGCCATATTACGATGGTTATAACAAAGAAAGTAATTATGTAGGGGTTGCATCAGTAGCTGATAGACCTTTGCAGCAACGAGAAATAAATGAATTACAATCTATTTTAAATAATAAAATAAAAGGTGTAGGAGATGGCGTATTTAAAGAGGGCGCTATTATTACAGGTTTGGGTTATGACCCTGTTAAGAGTACAGATGGTAAGACAGTTACCATAAATATTCATACAGGTACTATTTATTTAGCAGGCTCAATTCTTAATGTGGATTCACAGTCTGTTACAGTAAATGCTGTGGGTGATGCTTATGTATATGCTACATATACTGATAGGATTGTTACATCACAAGAAGACACAACGCTTAACGACCCTACATCAACTACAATACAGGGTGCAGACAGACTAAAAGCTACAGTGTCTATTACAACTACGCCTATAGATGACACGTCTGTTGTTATGTACCATTTCCAAGACGGTGTGTTGTTTATTGATTCTAGTACTCCACTTTCAGATAATATTATGAAAGTACTAGCACAAAGAACTCAGGAAACTAACGGTTCTTATCGTGTCAGTGGTTTAGGATTAAGTATTGACCCATCACAAACTACGGATACGAATATATCTGTTCTTATTGGGGACGGAGTAGCTTATGTAAGAGGTTACCGTGTTGAGAAAGTAGCAGGAACTCGCATAGGTGTTAAACCCTCTACTACTACTAGACAGGTAATTAACGAAACCCAAGCATACAATGAAAAACTTGGCTATATACAGTTATACCAAGCGCCTGTTAAGTCAGTTACATCTGTAACAGCACCTGTAATGGTTTCAGAAACAGTAACTCGTAGTGCCAACAACTCTGACCAACTAAAGCACGGAAATGTAGTAGCAGTTAAATCTATAACCTCTACTAAAGGTACTGTTTATGGTACACTAGATAATCCAGCTACATCTACTAATAAAGCGGATGTATCCATTCAAGGTGGCAATTCGATTCAATGGAACTCTGGTTCATCAGTACTCCCTACTACAGGTGGAACTTACCAAGTTGTATACTATTATGTTAAAGCTATGGTTTCTGGTACTGATTACACTATTAAGACAGCTAATGTCGGTGGAGTAACTGCTACTCGTGTGACATTTTCAGGAATGAAGGGTGATAAGCCAGTAAATGATGTTCGTATAGCTACTAATTTGTCTGTAACCTACGACTTCTATCTGGCACGTAGGGATTTAATTTCATTAGATGCCTTAGGTAACCCTATAGTAGCTCAGGGAACTCCAGACACAATAGATAAGGTATCTATACCTATTGCTAACAACGATGACTTAACCCTTCCTATAGGTTGGGTTACAGTATACCCAAACTCAAAAACAGCGGAAACGAATGATTATACAGTTACAAACTTAACATTCTCTCAGTTGCAAAAATTACAAGCCAGAGTACAAACCTTAGAGTATAACCTAGCTACAATGGCACAAGATGTTGCTGCAGCACAAGGTCATGACCCTCTATCATTACGAGGAGTATTCTCTGACGGGTTTAACTCATATGAGCGTGCTGATATAGACATATTTGGAGAAGCTGTAACGGATGCTAATGGAAATATAACGTCTGATACTCGTTGGAAAGAGAATGGTAAAGTTGTTCCTATGGCAGCATGGTCATTTGATGATGCGTATATTACTCTTCCTTATGCAAATAGCTTGCTTAAAGAAAACACAGTTAATACAATGTCACAAGGAACACCTCCATTTAATAACCCTATGGCTTGGAATGGTCATGTTATTACATCCCCTTATCAAGTGGTTACTGAAATTTCACAAGGAATAGCTACTAGTGATATGTCAGTTAACCCTTATATGGTTTATGAGACACAGACTGGTACTCTGGCTCTTAACCCATCTGGAGATGTTTGGCAAGATGTTAACAAGGTAACAGTGAACAACAAGATTGTTAAAAATCTTAATGTTCATCGTTACTGGTTGCATAATGGTTCATCAGGAGATAGTGATTCACAGTTTATCTATAACAACGCTAATAATATTAACTGGACTAACACCAACTCGGGTTGGGTAAAAGGTAGTGATTGGTTCTCAGATGCACCAGAAGACCTTGTAAAGGGAACTAAGGGTCAAGGTACTGCTTATGGTACAGCCGTTACAAACGGTGGTGAACAGACATCTATAAGTTCTATTCCTTACATGAGACCTATAACTGTTACATTTACAGCTAAGGGATTGAGAAGAAACGATGATAACCTGTACATTTTGTTTAATGGTATCAAGTTAAAGACTACTCCTCTATCACCCTCAGTTAAGGGTACAAAAGATAGCACTATTCGTGCAGATAATATGGGTGTAGCATCAGGTTCGTTTACTATCCCTAGTGACCAACCTACGGGAACAGTTGATGTGTTCTTGAAAAACGATACTGATTCAGGTTCTTCATCTAACACAACGTTTACATCAACAGGAACAACAAAAACTATAGAAAGTATCATAAATACGACATTCTATCAGGTAAAGCTTGTTGACCCTCTAGCAGAGTCTTTCCAGTTTGACGGTGATAGATTATTAGCTGGAGTTAATCTTTACTTCTCTCAGATTGATACATCAACAAAACCTGCTGATGTAATTGTGCAAGTACGTACAATATCTGATGGAGGTACTCCAACACAAAAGGTAGTCGGTCAAAGTTCTCATAATGCTTCTGAAATAAAGGTATCTAATGATTCTTCTGTACCTACTCAATTCTATTTTGATAATCCTGTTCAATTGGACTCAGGGAGTTCTTATGCAGTTGTCGTTATTTCTAACTCACCTGGTTATAGATTATTCTATGCCCAAATGGGTCAGAATAGGCTAGATAATAATCAAAAGCTATTATCTAATCCGTTTGATGGTGTTATGTTCTCCTCTTCTAACGCTCAAACATGGACGGCTCACCAAGATGCTGATTTGAAGTTTGATTTGATGACAGCTAGATTCCAAGATGGTGCAAAGTCTACTATATTGTTTGACCCAGTTGACTTGACATTACCAGATGGTTCATTACCAGATGTTACGGTTTCTTCGCTGTTAGCAGCACTAGCGCCTACATCTACTAGCGTGTACTGGGAGTATCGTGTAATACTTTCTACGGATGGGTCAGGTTCATCTATTGATGACGGAACACATCCTTGGTATCCAATTAGTACCGATGGTGAATATGACCCACAAAGTACTGTCAGAGTTATCCAAATACGTGCTACTATTAAAGCAAGCAAATATATTAGTCCTCGTTTGACTATGAATGCTATTAATATTAATGCTTTAGTTACTGGAACAAAGGGAACTTATGTAGGTAAAAACGTAAGTATGGGTGATACGGGATATAATACAGTCCATGTGTCTTATAAACAGTATACCCCAGAGGGTACAAATATTATCCCTAAGTTCCTTATGTGGTCAGATAATAACGCAATGCCAACCACTTGGGAAACATTAGATAGTTTACGTACTAGCCATAGTGCTACAGTAACTTCTAGTGTAGGTCAAGCAGATGTATATGGTTATTCATTGGTCACTCATGTTATTAACTTACCTGCTAGTTATGCAGGAGCTCTTGGATTTAATACATTTAAGATTAGAATTGATTTGTCTAGTGCTAACCAATTTATTCGTCCTAATGTTAAGGAGTTAAAAGCAGTTCTTACTGATGAGTAAGAAATAAAAAGGCTATCCTACGGGTAGTCTTTTTGTACATATAAACAACAAAGTAGTGTGATATAATTATAGTATTGGAGGTTAAATAAATGCCTAGTATGACAAATGTAAGTGGTGGCACCGTGTTTAAGCCATCTCCTTATGAAATTGAACTAAATAATAAAAGAAAAAAGCAACGACTAGAACACGAGGAATTAGTTAAAGATGTTGCTGAAATAAAAAAGCAATTACATTATAGTAAAGAAAATAAATCAAAATCAATTAGAAGGAAGAATTATTAATGGACTTAGAAGCAAAAGTAGACGATAAATTATTTGTAATGGTACACCCAAATTCTTATAATAAAGTTTATACGGTTAATTTAGCGTGGGAAGATGAATCTACTTTTGTTTTACGTGACGAGTATGTTCCTTGTGTGTACGTAAAAAGTCAGTTATCTAAATCTAAAGTTATAGGTAAAAGAATAGGTTATAACAAGTTTACTTTCTCGTTAGGAGAAGATAATTTACAACCAGCAATACCGAATAAATGGATTAATTTAGACGTTGTGATTGAATTAGATAATGGGGAACGTATTGTAGCTAACCCCACAAAAGTAATAGAATTTTATGTGGAGGGCTCATGAATTACAACGATTTATCAATAAGTTATCAAAACAATAATACACAGCTAAATATTAAAAAGTATAGCAATGGTAGTAGATTAGTATTTAAGATTGTAGATAGTACAAATACTTTTGTATTTCCAGATAAATCAGAAGTGTATGTAAACATATCAGGTCAATCAATAAAGGCTAATAAAGATGAGTATTATGGAATTACTTCTTTTAAATTATCTGAGAGTATTTTTGATATAATTCCAGAGGGTAAAAACAATTTTTCTGTTGATATACAGGTAAATGGAGAATCTATATATAGCATCACTGGAGGTATTATAGAATTTTATCCTAGCTGTGTATTTTTGGAGGCTATTCCTAAATGATATTCACAAGAAAAAACAGGTATACTGAAATAACCTTTGAAGATAATGAAAATATTGCCTTTATAAATAAGTATGAAGAAAAATTAGGTAAGTTTACAGGTGTTCGTGAGCCTGGGTATGAAAAAAGTAGAGCCTATAAAAGTGGTTATTGGGACGGGTATACGTTGTTATATGATAAGTCTAATCACCGTTTACCAGACGGTCTATTTGACCAGTTAGTAGAGTTTTCAGAAACCATAAAAGAACAGGTTAGTGGCTATTCTTATAAAGTAGTAGATGATAGAGAAGAACTGTTTATGGGTGAGGAAGATGTCCCACAAGATATGACTTTTAAAGATGGTGACAATGAGTATACGTTGTTTGACTATCAGTATAATTCTGTTAAGTCTGCTATTGGTAGTGGTAAAGGCATATTACATCTAGCTACAAATGCTGGAAAAACAGGTGTATCTGTTTCACTTATAAAAACTTTATCCAAATATCTAGAACGTGGTGAAAAGGTTATATACTTTGTTCCATCAAAAGCAATATTTGAACAAGCTATAAAGACCATGCAAGAAAATTTTGGTAAAAATGCGGTTGGTTATATAGGAGATGGTAAGAAAAAAGTTTCCACTATCAATGTAGTAATTATGCTATCTATGGTAAGTGCCTTAAAAGACCCTACAAAAGGTAAGGATGTTAAAGTAACAGGAAAGGCACGTACACTACAAATATTCATTGACGAAGTTGCTCCTCTGTTTGAAAATGCTAACCAGAAGTCTATACTATCAAACCTAGTTAAATCATATAAGCCAACTACAAAAGCACGAACAGAGATATTGGATTGGCTTAAAAAGGCAGATGAAGAATGCCCTACGGACAACAGAGTAAAGTTATATATTAATTCTAAAAAAGCAGAATACCGTAAATTAATGCAAGGTAAAGTAGGAACTAAGTATAAAAAATATGAAGATACTCTAAAGTTGGTATCAGAAACAAAGATTGTGCTGGTTGATGAGGGTCATCACTCAAAATCAGATACTACATTTGATACTCTACTAAGATTTACTAATGCACCCTATATGTATGCGATGACTGGCTCTATAGATACTAAAGATAAATTATCATCACAAAGATTAAAAGGTCTTTATCACAAGGTTATTTATACAGTATCAAATGACGAGCTAATAGAAAGAGGTATATCAGCAAAACCTACTATTAATTTAATCAAGGTTAAAGGTAATATAGGACTAACCTCAGAAGAGGATAAAAATTATATGGCAGTATACGAAAAAGGTATAGTTAAGTATGATGCTCGTAATGACCTAATTGTAGGCTTAACTAAAAAAATGATTGAAAAGGGTAAAACATCTCTTTTAATTGTAAATAGAGTTGAACATGGAGAAATCCTTAAGGAGAAACTTGATTCAGTTGGTGTAAAATCAAAATTCATTAGTGGAGACACTTCTACAGAAGATAGAGAAATAGCTAAAAAAGAAGCCAAGGATGGAACACTTAAGGTATTAATAGCCACCTCTATATTTGATGAGGGTGTGTCAATAAATAACATAGATGTTTTGTTTATGGTAAGCTCTACTAAAAGTTTGAGATTAATTCTGCAACGTGTGGGTAGAGTACTTCGTAAGAAATCAGGAGATAACAAAGCTCTGGTTTTCGACTTCATTGATATGACCCATATATTCTTAAAAAATCACGCTAAAGACAGAATAAAAATATATAAAGACCAGAACTTTGATATTAAGTACCTAAACTAGGGTACTTTTTTTGTTGTTGATAATTGTAACTTTCTGTGGTATAATATTAACAGAAATACTAGGAGGTAGTAGATGGTAACTGTTTCAGATAATTCTCTAAGCGCACGTGACACTTTTTTTCTAAATAAGATTGTTGGTTTAGGTGTTGACTACACTGACAACATTGCTTACGTAAAAACAACAAGAGAATACTTATCAAAAAAAATTGGCGTTAATATTAGAACTATCACTAGGAGACTTAATCATCTAGGAGAAGTAGGCTACGTTAACGTAGAGTCTAAACTGGGTAAAAATGGTGGGTACATTATTAAGTTAAACCCAGATAAGTTTTCATTTCCTATAGACGATTCTCTTTTAAAAAACCCTACGAAAACCTTTACAAATTTAGTTGATAAATTATACCATAAAAAATCTAGGAATAGAGGAGTACGAAGAACAAAAACGGAAATGGACCAGTTGAGAAGAGAGCAAGAGCGTATGACATCTCAACAACGTTCAGAAAATAAAATGCTTGAGACAAAGTATCTTATGAAACCATTAGATTGGGATTTCTTTGCTAGTACAAGTGAGCCTGATACTAATTTTAGGGTTTGGGTTATATCTAGAGCATATGATGCTTTTGTAAAAGCTTATGAGCATAAGTACGAGGTATCATATCGTAATAAAGAGCACATTGGTACTTTCTATTATGGTAAAGGGAAAAAATCACATAGTAATTCTTATAAATCACTAAAGGATGGGTTCATTGGTAGTCGAAATTTCAATGCGTTTAAAAAGCTATTAGATTTATCTAGGGACCTAAATGAAAACCCAATTGTATTAATGGGCAAGGTTTTTGAGAGGTACTCGTTTAACCATTATAGCTACCAACATCCAGCTAGGATACCTGTTCCAAACCAGGTAATGGATAAAAAGGGAGTTGACGTTATTATGTCATCACTAAAAAATCAAAAAGAAATGAACAGGTTTAGAATGGGCGCTTCTACAGATTTCCTAAACAATGCGGAAATTATAGCTATCAATCGTGAATATTTATCTATTGATAATAGTCGGGACACAGATTACAACGAAGAACTTACAGGAGATAAACAATTATTATCATTGAAACATTACTATAATCAACTAATGTTTAATGCAAAATCAAGATTAAATAAATCAGAATTAAAAGTATTAGACTACTTTATGAGAGAACAGATAGATTTAATTATAGGGAAAACAGGAATATCTCATGTTTTATCTGAATATGCTACAGTAGCATTTGAAACATTAAAGCCTTATATTGACAAATCATTAGAAGACGGCACTATAAACCAGACATTCTACGACTTAGCTAATTTGATGGGTAACTATGAAAGTAAGGCTACAGGAAATGCTACAGTGATGTTATCTAGTGCTTATGTAGCTAATAAAAACGGGTACAATATAGCAAGAAGAGTGCACGCAATTATTAAGCAACGTCAAGGAGATTACTATACTATTCATGAGGTAATGAAGGTAATACAAAAGGTTCCTGACTTACTATCATTGACAAAATCAGGTCTTCTAGATAGAAAAGTTGTTTTAATTGAGTATTGACAAGTACAAAACTTAATGTTAAAATCTAGATAGAAAGAAAGGATTTTTATGCTTAACGAAGAACAACGAATATTAAGAAGAATTATAAATAAGTCTGTGAAAGAACCAGACTTTTCCAAATTTGTATCGAATTTAGAGTTAGATATATTTTCTGGGGAACCTAGCTATGGAGAGGTTTTTTCTTCTCTAAAGGATTACTATAGAGAACATAACCAACCTGCTAGTAAAGACTTGCTAGAAACCTATCTTTCCCGAAAGCTAGATAGAAAAAAGGTAGACGAAAAAGAACGTGAACCCTTATACAATGCAGTTAATGATATATATACTGTAGACGAATCGGATAGTAAGGTATACGATGAACTAATATCAAACTATATTGAGGAGAGGCGTACTAAAAATGCAATTTTAATCTTAGCTTCTAAAGAAGTAACCTCTAATGCCATTGATGATTTTGAGAAATCGTTTAAGAAAATAAAAAAAGATGCTATTAATTCGGGTATGCATGAACTAATTGACTTTAATGATTCTGCTAATGACCATAAAGTTGCTAGTGAGATTGATGAAATAAAAAAAGGTGTTCTAGAAATACCTCTGCTACCCTATCAGGAAGCAACTGGAGGTTTAGCTAAGGGAGAAATGGGAATTATAGCTGCTTCTTCTGGTCAAGGTAAGTCTCAAGCAATGGTATCTATGGCAGTAGAGTATTCATTAAGTGGTAGAAATGTATTGTATATTGATTTAGAAGAATTAACTGGTCGTAAGTTCCTTAGATACTACAAAGCTATGATGGGTAAGTTTTCTAACCTATTTGGTATATCAGAAGATACTATAATGAAGTATATTCCTATAAACGAAGCCTCAATGACGATTGAGTCAGGTAGGTTTTCTGCTATGAGAGATAAGTATACCGAAAAGACAGGTAAAAAAGTCGGTAATTTAGTATTTACAAAGTATGCCCCACATACCCTAACACTAACTGGGTTGAGGCAAGCTATAGAAAATGCTACTATGGTTGATGGATATGATATAGATGTTATCTTTATTGACTACCCTGATTTGTTAAAGTATGATGTTGGTAGTAGTGAGTCTATGGCAGGTGGATTAGTATTTGAAGAAATGCGTGCTATTGGTCAAGATTATAATGCTATCATGTGGACTGCTTCTCAATTAAATAGGTCTAGTTCTCAAAATGAGATTAAAACGGGGGATAGTTTAGAGGGGTCGTTTCGAAAAAAGAATGCTGCAGAATTTTTGGGTATTCTTAACGTTAGTAAAGATGAGTACGAAGCTGGTTTTGGAAGAATATTTGTTGATAAATCTCGTAACTTAGCTAATGCAAATTCATTAGTTAAATTTAAAGTAGACAAGCTAACAGGTCTAGTAAGAGGAGAAACTGAGAGGGAAATGCTTGACCATGAGGCATTGCTTAATGATAGAGATTCAACAGCCTACGGCAAAAAAACTGCCGAAGATGCTGGATTAAGTAGTTTTAAAGATAAGAAAACTAGTTTAGGAGATATGTTTTAATGAGTAAATACATTGTTTTTTCAGACTTACATCTCCATAATTGGGGTGACTTTGCTACTACCGACAATGACACAGGGAATAGTAGGTTAACCAATCAAATAAGCGCTTTAGAAGACATACTATCTGTAGCACGCTCTGAGAGGCGAACAGTGCTCTTCTTAGGTGACTTATTCCACCAACGTGGAAGAGTAGCTACTAATGTTTTTAACTCCGCTATGGACGTTTTTGATAGTTATAAAGACGTTGAGGTTATTGCTATTGAGGGTAACCATGACAATGTAACTAATTCTATTAATTCTATATCATCTCTAGAACCTTTAGCACTTCTTCCTAACTTTAAACTCGTTCAATCTCATAGTTATTTTGAGTGGAATGGAGATAGCATAATGGCTGTATCCTACGGGGACGAGTATGAAGAGCTCAAAAATGAAATAAAAGGTCATAGCGCTACTTTATTGCTAGGTCATTTAGGAGTAGAGGGTTCTATGGGAGCAGGGAAGTCTAAATTAGACGGACCATTTTCAGTAGGTGACTTATGTTCTGATAATTATGGTTTAGTTCTTTTGGGACATTACCATAAGAGACAGTTTCTTAATAACAACTCTCTTTATGTAGGAAACCCTATTTCTCAAGATTTTGGAGACGATGGTCAAGATAAGGGCTACTTTACATTTGATACTAGCGATGGTAAAGTCGTAGAAGATAGTTTAAAATATAACCATTTAAATTACCCTAGATTTATTAAAATAACTACAGATAACGTAGATGAGTATGAGGACCTAGATGAACTATCTAAGAACAACTACGTGCGGTTAGTTGTTCCAGAAAAAGTATTAGAAGATATGTCAATAGATACAACAGACTTATCCCCTAATATTAGGGTGGAAAAACAGGTAGAAACAGTATCTGAATCAAGATTAGACATAGATAGTTCCACGGATACTATCTCGATTGTGAAAACATGGGCAAAAGAGTTTCAACCAGAAAACGAAGATATACTAATTAAGCAGATACAGAAAGTATTATAGACTACTTAGTGGTAGTCTTTTTTGCTATTGACTTTTTTATATTTATGGGGTATAATATTGTTAATGTAAAAAGGGGGATTGAATGAAACTAGAACGTATAGAAATCAACAATTTTTTGTCAATAAAAGAGGCTAATATAGATTTAGATAATCGAGGAATTGTACTAATAGATGGTGTAAATAATACTCCAGCAACGACTATAGATACAAATGGTACGGGTAAAAGTTCTATGTTATCCTCTATATTTTATGCTATTTACGGAGAATTACCTAATGGTGAAAAGGCAGATTCCCTTATCAATAGAAATTTTGGTAAGAATATGTCAGTTAAACTATACTTTGAAGTCAACGAAACTTCTTATACCATTACGAGAACAAGAAAGAAAAATTCCCTTATATTTGAGTCTAACGGTATAGACGTTACTAAGGGCACTATGAAAGAAACTCAACAAGATATTGATAGTATAATTGGCATAAGAAAAGATGTTTATTTATCTACAATATATTTTGATGGTCATAATAGCATACCCTTTTCTATGTTGACAGACAAACAAAGGAAAGACTACTTAGAAATACTATTTGATGTAGGTGTATACAAAGAAGCTTATGATAAAACGAAAGAGGATATAAAAGAAAACAAATCAAAAATAGAAAGCTTTAATAGTAAAAAAGAAGCTACGCAAAGACTTTTAGATAATGAAAAAAACGTAGTAAAACAAATTGAGGGTATTAAAAAAGAATACCAACAAAAAGTACCCTTATTAAAAAAAGAAGCCGATGACCTTAGTAGTTATCTTAGTGAAAAAGAAGTTGTATATAAACGTAAAATAGAAGAACTTAGTGAATCAGAAATAAAAATTAAATCATCGCTAAATAGTACAACGGATAATGTAGAATACAAAGAACTAAGAGAAGAAGTAGCTAGGCTAGAATATGGGTACAATACATTATTTAATAACCAGACAAAGCATAAGTCGGTTATTGATGAAAAAGCTAAGCTTATAAAGGAATTATCATCAAGCGAAATTTGTTATGTCTGTGGAAATAAAATTGATGAAGCTCATAAACAAAAAGAAACAGAAAAGATAATGTCTGAATTAAAGCCTATTGTTGCTGAATACAAGCTTAGAAAACCTGACCTAGATAAATTAGAAGATACTATAAAGATAAAAAAAGAAGAACTATATTCTTTGCAAGAGTCTGTTGATAGAGAATCTGAAAACAAGTCAAGGCTGTATGAAGAATTAAGTAACGTAACAAGTTTAATTAATAAGGAGAAGTCAGAATTTTCCAATTATAAATCTAAAGAAAAACAGGCAATAAAAAATTACGAGGACTATATAAAAGAATCTGGTAAATACGATGGTGTAATCGAGGAACATGTACAAAAAGAGGCTAAGTTGTCAGAAGAACTAAAAGATATAGAAAACCAAATGGAAACACTATTAGATTTAGACGTAAAGCTTAATAAGGCATTATTTTCATTTTCTGATAAAGGTATCAAATCCCATGTCCTTGATTTAGTCACTCCAGAGCTTAATACTAGGGTAGCTAATTACTTAACTTTCTTAACAGGCGGGACTATAAGTGTTACGTTCTCTACTCAGACTGAAAAAGCTAGTGGAGAGCTTATAGATAAATTTGATATAAAAGTTATTAACAATGGGAGTGATACTAGTTATGAATCATTATCTTCTGGAGAAAAAAGGCGTGTTGATATTGCAATAAGTTTGACACTGCAAGATATATTGATGGCTAAATCAACAACTAACACTAATATACTTGTTTATGATGAATTGTTTGAAAGTCTAGATGCAGTAGGTGCTGAAAGTGTAGTTGAATTACTAAAACAAAGGTTAGATACTGTAGGAACTATATTCGTAGTTACTCACAATGAAAACTTGAAACCACTATTTTCTGAAACAATAACAGCTATAAAAGAAAAGGACGGTAATACACATATTGAGAATGGAGAAATTAACAAATGAGACTAGAGAAAACTAACAATTCACAGAGGGTTGTTTTTAAAGATTTAATAAGGTATAATGATTACAAACCTTATTCGGAAAAAGTAGTGTTTGAAGATAAAGATGTATATGATGTTTATCCTAGTAGATTTAATTATTACTTTGCATATGATATTAATAAAAAAAGTATTGTTTTAGTACAAAGTTCAGTTAGAGATATAAAAGATATTATTTTAGATTCATTTTTTACTATTGGAGAAGATTTATCTACGTCTTTATCACAGATTAAAAATTATAATGAATATGTTATCAATTACGTCAATTCTAATTTTGGTATTGACTTAAGAACAGATAAGGATTATGAGTTAGTTGACAGGCGTTTCAATATCACAGAGCAAATGAATACCTCATTAAGTGTTTATGAGCATTACAAAGATAACTATAATAATGCTAGTCACGAGTATATTGTTGAAAAAGAAAGGGAGCTTCAAATACTAGGTTCAGCTTATATGTTATTGAATGCTAGGATGGATGTTTTAGGGTACTAATATGTTTTTAGATATGCTAGATGATTATACACAAGGGGGACGATTAGAGGCTCAAAAAGAGTTTAGGTATAATTGCCCTTTCTGCGGAGATGACAGGCATAAATTCTATGTTCAGGATAGTGAGCCTTACTTATGGCATTGCAAATACTGTGATAGAAGAGGAAACCCTGTAAAGTTTGTTATGTTATTAAACTCCGTACCATTTAGCGAAGCTAAGGATATGTTAGCTACATATGATTATTATGTAGGAAACCAAGAACAAACAAACCTACAAAATGAATTTGGTGACCAAGAGCTTACTGAGTCTGAAAAACTATTTTTACTAATGCATAAAGATAGTATAGATGTCGAAGAGAAAGAGGATTTACAGCCAAACAAACTTCCCTATGGTTTTAGTTATCTTTGGGATGATAAGGAAGATAAGAAGTCTTATCCCTATTTTAATTATTTACTTTCTAGAGGAATAACATTAGAAGACATTAAAAGTTATAACATAGGGTATGTAGATAAGGGCGGTTATAACCATCCAGAAACAGGTAAATATATACCATTAATAACGTCTGTAGTATTTATAACCTATAACGATGACGGGAATCCTATATATTGGAATACTCGCTCAATAAACCCTAATTCTATTCAGAAGTCTATAAATGCTCCTGCTATGGATGGAATGTACTCTAAACGAACGTCTATTTTTAATTTAGATAAAGCAAAAAAAACAGATAAAATTGTTATATATGAGGGTGTATTTAATGCTTTAATGTCAGGGGATAGTGGGATTGCTACATTTGGTAAGCAAGTTACAGATGAACAGATAGAGCTTATAAAAGAAGCATCGGCAGAAAAAGAATTGCCAATTTATTTATTCTTAGATAACGATGCGAAACAAGAAACAAATATATTAGCAAATAAAATATACCAATTCACTCATAACGTGTATATTGTTATAAATCCTTACGGGGATAATGATGCTAACGACTTAGGTAGAAATAAAGTACAAGAGCTTATAGACAAAGCTGTTAAGTTTGATAATTCAGGGCGTGCACAGATACTATTTAATTTATCCTAGCACGTTTTTTGCTTGAAAAATAAGTAACACTACTGTGGTATAATTAGTATATATCAACAGAGAGGTGTACTTATGGAAAAACCAAACGAGATTATGGACTATTTAACTAGAAAAATACAAGAGGCAGAAACAGATTCTGATTTTGATTTAATAGTTAATGATTTGTCTGATAAGCTCTCTTTAGATATAAAAAATACACAACTTATTGTTGACTGCTTACGGATAAGTGTTGAAAATGATTATGCTACTATAGATATATTTTATGGTATGATTAATAGAATACTTAGTACTCTAGTTAATAATAATGTGTTGGACAAAAATGATATAAATTATATAAAGGATATAGGAAACAATGACTGAAAAAAATGTAGACTTGAAGATTAGCGAAGAAGATAAGAAAGATTTAGAATTTATCACTAGAGATGAATTTTATACTGTATTAGCTACTCAAGATGACCTTAAGAAAATTTTCGATTTACAGTCTGTAGAAGACCCATCAGAGATTACTCAAGAAAAGATTGATGAAGCTAACGGAGGAATGCACAAGTTAGCTACTTTGAGTCAAATCTTTCAGATTGCAGGCATGTTAAACGAAACAACAAAAGAATTTATGATGAAGAATATGCTAGGTCTTTCAGATACTATTGAAATTCAAAAGATTATTTTGAAGAAGTTAGGTGCTAATGAAGATGTAGCTAGAGAAGCTGTTGAAGAGTTTAATGCCCGAAAGAAAGCTCATCTTGAGGAATTAAAAAAGGCTCAAGAAGCTGCTAAGGAAGAAAGTGAAAAGAAAGAGCAACCTAAAATGAAGGCTGTTAATAGTCATAAAGGAAAGCCTTCTAAAAAGAACAAGAGGTAAGAACTAGTGGGGAAGTCACAGAAGATAAAGGGCGCATCCTACGAATTAAAGATGTCTAAATATTTCTCAAAATGGAGTGGAAGAGACTTCTACCGAACTCCTGGTTCTGGCTCGTGGAGTTCCCAGAGGATGGCACAAGATAACCAAAGTGGTGATATTGTCGCTCCTAGTGATATTAAATTTCCATTCTCAGTAGAATTAAAACATCACGAGGGTTTTACCTTAGATAGCTTTGTTAGAAGTATTGGGGAAATACCCTCTTTCTATACACAAAATGTTGGTGATGCTGTACGTTCTGAAAAAGTACCTATGTTGATAGTTCATAAAAATTATGCTCCAAATTATGTGTCCGTTCCTTATAGTAAATCTATCGAACGAAATATGAAAGAAAACCATTTACCCTATATGATAACTACAGTATTGTTTAAGGATTACCTAACAGATACTGATATTTATATGGACGTACTTGTGATGGTTTTGGAAGACCTATTTAGTATATATACTTTAGAAGATTTTATAAAGAACCATAGAAGAATGTTTACTTATTGGTATACAAAGGTTATGCCAGATGTAAGTAAACGAAGTACAGGAAGTAACGATTTAGATAAAATAATAGATAGTTTAGGTGATTAAGTGGCAAGAAAAAAGAGACTTAATGTCCTAAATAGCCAAAAGATATTTAACTTAAATATCGTACCTTGTAAAAACGATTACGTAGACGTTTATCCTGATAACTATAAAGATATTCTCCAATCACTTAAAGACGATAAGAATACACAAGACCCTATTTTGAAAGAAAGGAATGGTGTAGAGTACAGAGTTTTCTATGATGATTCATATGACTATGAGTTTTACACCCTATTAGTTGAAGTATCAGAAAACTTTTTATTAGTATCTAACACCTCAATACCTGTTACCTTAATAGATTTATTATCTTCCTATCCAAGGTTTGCTCAAGTGATGTATCTATTTACCAAAGAATATACCCAGAATCAAATAGATAATATACTTCAAGCTTCTGCTGGAGTAAAGGTATCTATATTATATAGTACTGATAGTAGTAATGGCTTTATTTTAAAGCGTAGTCTTTATCCTCTTAAGTATAGTGCTAATGAGTTAGTAATTCATTGGATAGGCGACAACTATGAGGAAGAGTATGAACTTTTCACTAGTATACGTAATGCTTTATCAGGTTGGGGTATTGTGATAACTATCGAGTATAAAAATGATGAAGAAAGGGAATATTTATTTAAACGAAAAAGGAAGATGCTGAAATAAAGCAGTCATCCTATGTTTGGGGTAGAGAATGAAGATAACAACTACAGACATCGTAAGAGAAATTCGACAGAAGTCAAATGGAACAATAAAGACATCAGACATTAACGATACTTTAAAGTATTTAGAAGACGTTATCTCAGAAGAAATTACTAAGGGTAATGACGTTAAATTAAGAAGTTTGTTTGTAATAAAAAGCCATGTTCAAGAGAATTTTAAAGGCTATGATGGACTAAATAAAAAATATTATGTGAAGCCAAGGCACATCCGTGTTTCCATAAAGACATTAAAAAAGCTTTCCAATTTAGGTGACTAAGTAGGGTTGCTTTTTTATTTTTTATATGATATAATAAATATGTCTTACAAGGAGATAATATGGTAAAAAAGAAAATATTAATCATTTCGGATTATGTTAAGAAGCACTATATAGGAACTAAGCAAGGTCAATCTTATAATAAGTTTATGGAAACTAATGAGGGAAGATTCTTAAAATCTCTTATGTTAGAAGCCTTTGAAAAAGTAGGTTATGAAGAATCTTGCTCTTATAAAGCAATTTTTGCTATACCTGAAATACCTAACTTAATTAAAGAAAATAAGAAAAACCCTGAGCTTTCTTTATATACCACACCTTCTTTGCAAAAAGTTAAAGAATATAAGGAAAACTTACTAGAGCGTATTTATGAATATAATCCTGATGTTGTAATTGTCACAGGGAGTATTTCTATTAAGTCTATATTTGGTAGTGGCTCTATTAAAGCTATGCGTACACTTCCAGGAGAGATAGAAATTAAGGATAAAAAATTCCCTTATTTTGTTACTTATAGCCCTGGTTTTGTACGTTCTAATCCAAATTACCTTAGTCTTTCTAAGATTGATATGCAACACTTAGGTAAGTTTTTAAAAGACGGTTCGGATGGTTTAAAGAAAAGTAAGGTAGACTATACTATACTTAAAAACGATAGTTCTGATAAAATTGTGCGGTTATTAGGATACATTAAAGATAACTTTGGAAAAACACCTAGAGATGCAGTTGCGTGGGATTATGAAACAAATTCATTATCAGGTACTAGTGATACTTCAAAGGTTATTACAGCATCTATTTCCACAGCAGACCATAAAGGTATTACCTTCCCTATTGACCATCCAGAGTACCCTTGGAATAAAGAGGATAGAAAAAAAGTCATAAATGCTTGGTTAGACTTCCTCATTTCTCCTATATGGAAAGTAGGTCATAACGTTTCCTTTGATATGAGGCAAACAAAAACTATTATAAAACCTATTCAGTTTAAGAATACGTTAGATACCCTTGTTGCCTACTATATTGGCGTTTCGCAAGAAAATAAAGGTGGTAAAAGTCTTAAAGATTTGGCGTTGTTATTTACTGATATGGGTAACTATGACAAACAACTAGACGAATTTAAATCGTGGTTTAACTCTGGCTTTGATAAGGGGAAATCTAAGGAATTAAAAGATAAGTATGAAGGAACCACTTATGTTCAACGTGTGAAAGCGTATTTACAAGAAGGCACGGAGATAGAAGATAAGTATTACTTGGAATATTTAACGGATTCCCAAAAGATAGTAGCATTTAAAACTGCCAAGAGGCTATTAGAGGAGCAAGGTTTTCCTGATACTGTCTATAACGAACAAGAGCCGTCTACAGATTTTTCTTATGCTTGGATTCCTTATGAAGTATTAGCCTACTATGCCTGCGGAGATGTTGATGCTACTAAAAGAATTAACTATTACATGTGGGACACCTATATTTCAAAAGTAGAGTCGTTTACTAAGTTATATACTAAACATTATCCAGAATTAATAAATAGTTTGACTAACATTGAAGCTAATGGATTTGCTTTAGACGTAGATTATCTTAAAGAAGTTAAAGAAACCTTTATTGAAAAAATAGCTCATCTTGAAGAAGCAATGATGAAAACTGACGAAGTTAAGAAGACTATAGCATATAAAGAAAAGTTATTTGCTTTAGGTCTTAAAGAAAAAACTAAGCCTGTTAAAGAGCGTGATGCTGTTATATACAAATACTATACTGACTTACGTAATGGTTTAGCAACTCAATTTTCTCCTACTAAGAAATTCGACTTAGGTTATGCTTTATTTGGTGTTAATGGTTATAAGTTACCTCCAGAAAAAAAGTATATTCCAAAAAGTGTTATGACTGCACTGAGGAACAAGCAGATAACAGAAGATGATTTAACATACATGGACTATTCTACGGGTAAAGACTCGTTAGATATGTTGGCTAAGCTTCATCCTGATTTTGAGCTTGTAAAGTTAGTTAAAGAATACGTACGTTTAAATAAGTTACTTACTACTTATACAGATTCTTTGATTGAGAAAGCAGATAGCGATGATGTTGTACATGGTCGTTTTGTTTCCACAGGAACTGGAACAACAAGACTTAGCTCTAATAATCCTAATATGCAAAATATTAGTAAGCCGTCTAACAATCCGTCAGATATAGATTATGAATATCCTATTAAGAGAGCGTTTATACCCCATTATAAGAAGGGTCAAGATACAATTATTAACCTAGATTTTTCTTCACAGGAGGCTCATCTAGCTGCGGTTATTGCTCACGATGATGATATGATAGGTTCTTTCCTAGATGGCGCTGATGTCCACAAGGCGACTGCTGCTCTGATGTATAATAAAGAGATAGATGAGGTAACCAAAGACGAGCGTTTTGCTGCTAAGTCCACGACTTTCGGTTTATTCTACGGAATGGGTCCTTCTAGTTATAAAGAAGGTAAAATGGTTACTGACTCTAAAACAGGTGAAAAGCGAGAAATGACCGTACAAGAAGCTGAGAAAATTTTCGAAAAGTACTTTGATGGTAAGCCTAAAATAAAGGAAGCTATTGATGAAGCACAGCAGTTTGTTACAAAGAACGGTTATATAGAAATACCTATTTCTGGATTTAGAAGAAAGTTAATGGATATATATTCAAATTCTTATTCTAAAAAGCAAGGAGCTCTAAGGCAAAGTTTTAACACATTAATACAAGGAGGCTCTGCTGTTATCTCCCAATTATCCATTATTGGAATTGACAAAGTATTACGTTCTAGTAATTTAAATGCTTCCCTTGTCGGTACCGTTCATGATAGTATTACAATATCAGTAGCTAAGGACGATGTTGATGAAGTTATAAAGTTAGCTAAGCATGTTATGGAACATTTGCCTTTAGATTTGCTAAATATTAACTATAAAGGTAAACAGATTTATTTTCCTATGGAAGCTGAGGCAGATATAGGAAGTAGTTATGCTTATGAGTTCTCTTATGATAAAGAAGATTTTGATTCATTTATGTCTACTAAAGGTTTTACTGAGTATTATAAGAAAATGAAAAAAATAGAAGACATGGAAGAGGCAGGAGATATTGACAAAGAGACCATGAAAAATTTGATGGATAGATTCTCCCTACAGAAAAGTAAATATCAGATACTTAGTTGACATTTAATAGGTAGTGTGGTATAATTAATGAGTAAAAGTTGGAGGTAGTTAATGGAACATCAATTAGATTCCGATACAGTTGCAACCTTAAGGTTTGTATCGGAACAAGGGGAGCCTTTCACTATTGACCTTGTAAAAGAGTTGTCGCTATCAGATGCAACCTTTGAGGAAGATGTTGAGAAGCAACCTGGTAAGTACGCATGGTGGGCTAGTGTCCTTGAGCGTACACGTCAAAAAGCAAGAGCTAAAGAAGATGAGTTAGAATATACACACGCAACTCTATCTAATGAGGCAAGAAAGGTGTTAGATAAGCCCACAGTGGCATCAATCGAAAGCTACGTAAAAGTAAATGATACCTACGTAGAAATACTACATGAATTAAGATTTTGGCAAGGAAGAGTAGATATGCTTGTCTACATTGTCAAGTCTTTTGAACAGCGAGAGCGTATGCTTATGCAAAAAGGCGCTCAATTAAGAAAGTCACTAGATAACGAAAGAACTCGTTGATTTGACTTTTAAAACAAATTGTGATATAATTATTGTATATTAAGAATAGAGGAAAAATATGGCTAAAAACTTTTTAGATGCATTGCGACAAGAAAAAGATAACATTGAAGATAACGAAAAGGAATCAATTCCTACACCAAAGAATGATATTCTTCGGGTAAACGACAAAAACAAGGAATTGTTATTGAGGTTACTTCCTAGTGTTTCATTGCTGAAAGAAGCATCAGATGCCTCTCTTGGTGTGAAGCAACATTCAATTATGTTAAACTTGACATTTACAAGAGATGGTAAGGAAAGTAAAACATTCACTTCGTTGAATCTGCCTACATCTTATGATAAGTCAAATGAAACACAGCAGTCAGTAGACCGTTGGATTCAAGAAGGTAAATTAAGAACTAAATTTGGGGAATCAAAACCTAGAAATGTTTTCTGGGTAAACGTATTGCAAGTAGTAAATAAGAATGGGCAAATGTCCTATGTAAAGGATGATGATGGAAATCCTAAGGTATTTGCTTTCCAAGCGACAAGTACAGTTTATCGTATGCTACTTGATAAGTTAACAGACCCCTTGTTAGACTTAGGAGATACCTTGGAAGATTCTCTTATTGGTTGGAACAAATCATATCCAGTAAAGGTATCTTACGTAGACCAAACGACTAGAACTGTTGATATTTATACTAATGACCGTGTGGCATTAGCACCTATTGCACAGGAAGTAATTATTCCACAGCTAGATAGCTTCTCTGAATTAACTAAGCCATCTGATGAAACACAGCCAGAATGGTTTAGTACAGTAAAGAGAAATCTAGATTCAAATACAGAACAAGAAGGAAGTTCGTTAGGTTCATCTATTGACGGGGCTAATTTAGAAGACCCATTTGCAAAACAAATTAGTGATGACGATATTCCAGACCCATTAGGGTTAGGCGGTAGCCGTCTGAACGAAGAACATGTTACAGCAAGCTATTCTGACGATATTCCTGCAGCTAAAGAAACTCCTGCGCAACAACCAGAAGAAGAAGCTACAGAAATTTCAGCAGACAAGCAAAAAGAATTGGATGATTTATTAGCAGGACTTTAAAATATTTTATTGGTTAGGGTAGGAAACTACCCTAATTTTATCAAGGAGGATTAATGGTAACAAGAGCTACTAAAGCAAAGAAAATCGAAGATGGTGTATTTGACCTATCTGACTTAGGGCTAGGGAAAGAGTTTGTACTAGCACAAGATTATACCCACGCAGACGTTAAAGACTGGATTCCCACAGGTATTCCATCTATGGATAGCGCTCTTACTGGCGGTTTGCCTATGGGTAGAGTTATCGAGTTATATTCACCCAACAACGTAGGTAAGACTACTCTTGCCATTCAAATTAACCGTATGGCTAATAAGATGGGAGTTCCTGTATTTTGGTTTGATGTTGAAGGAACTAACAATCGAAGTCACTTGGAAGAGATGGGTGTTGATATGCAACATACTGTTTATTATCAACCAGATGACAGAGATATAGAAGCAACTTCCATTGAAAATATTGCAGAACAAATGAAGTATGTTATGGAAAAATTACAAGCTTCTAACAAGAGCGCAGTATTCATTTGGGATTCTGTTGGAGCTTCCATGACTAAGAAAACGATTAGCGGTGATTTTGATGACCAACAACCTGGTCGAGAAGCTAAGGCGTTTACGAAAGCATTAGCAAAGTTAACTCCATTAGCTACTGCAACTAATTCAATGGTTATCTTGATTAACCAAGTTCGTGATAAGATTGGGGGTATGGGATTTGGAGACCAGACCGATACACCAGGTGGAAAAGCATTAAAACACTATGCAACATTCCGTATTTCACTTAAAAACTTAGGACAAAATAAATTAGCAGGTAAGCCTATGGGACATAAGGTTAAGTTAATCTTAGCGAAGTCTAAATTAGGAGAGCCTCACGTAACTTCCGAAAGCCTTTTATATGGTCAGTATGGTTTTAATGAGCTAGTCAATATTCTTAGAGAAGGGGTAGATGCTAAGTTAATCAAGTCTGCCTCTGGTGGAAATAAAGGTAAGTATTATAGATTTGTAAACCCAGATGGAGAACCTATTGATATTTATGAAAAACAAATTCCAGAAATGTTGGAATCTGGGGAGTTAGAAAGAGACTTCATGCCTTATTTCCAAGACCTTTTTGCAGGGCTTATTGAAAAAGAGTTCCCTAATGGTTACCCAGCTACCCAAAACCAACATTTCCATATAGCAGACATTCCTTTTATGGAAAACGTGGGTGCTACAATGGCTAAGCCAAAACTAGAAGTAAAGGAAGAGTCAGATGGCGAAGAAGAAGACAGCGAATAATGATAGTGATGTAGTTTACTTTGAACCTGTTTACTACTATGAGAATGAACCAATGTTTTCAATAAAAGATGTTAAAAATTTATTCTTGAAATTACTTGACAAAAGAAATTCCTTAAATATAGAGTTTAAGAATAATCCGATGGTAGAGTTTATGGAGTTAGACTCTGTATATGAAAGGTTTGCTGTTCTGCATACTACATCTGAATCAGGAGAAAAAACTAGGTATACTATTCCGTTTTATGATGTGCTTTCTTATGAAGTTATGATAGAAGGTGTAGATGGGAGGTTAAAGTTATGGGGGACAACTTTTCGAGTTCCAGAAAGAGGAATGAAGATTTAGAGCGGCAACTTAGTTATAATACAAGGCGTATGAATAGTTCTGGTTCTCGATATACACCCTCTGGCTCTAGCACAGAATACTCTAGAGATGTTGATAGGTTGTATGTGCTCTACAAACCACTTAGACTAGCGGTATACAAAGATGTTGCATCTTGGCTTGGTAATGAGGTAGACAAAGAAGACCTGACTAGTTTTATAAATGAACATTTTGTACGTCTCGTTAAAGAGTATGACCCTACAAGTAATGTAGATTTTCCAGGTTATATTAAAAAGATGCTTACGCTTAGAGCTAAACATTCCTTTACAAGTACGCTTAGACGTTTAAATGATAAAGAAGATAGTGTCGGTGGTCAAGATGCGCTACTTTCTTATATAGGTGTAGACAGTAGTGACCGCTCTAGTAGTTCTGATGAAGAGATTGTTAATGACTACTTTATCAGGTTCTATAATTATGTAGTCGAGTCTGCAGGTCTAGAAGAACTAGATAAAAAAGTATTAAAATTAATTTTAACAGAGCATACTAATAAGTATATAGCGCAGTATTTACAGGACGAGTGGGGAATGGGAGCAAGAGAATCATCCCGTTATGTAAATAGATTCAGAAATTCCTTAAAAGACCTAGCGGAGAGTTTCAATTCTGGAGAGTAGTTATATTATAACTAAATGATTTTAAAGTAAAAGTATAGAAAGGCTAATTTTAAAAATGGCAGAATTACAAAAAATTAATGATTACTTAGCTGGAGATGTTAATCTAAATGATATAGATTACATCGTAGTTAAGGCTGGAGATGCTAACTTCTTCCAAGTTACTGGTGGAGCGCATTTCTTCGGTGTAGACGGGGATAATAACTCAATCTACAACTTATGGTTAGATTCAGACGGTAAGCTTGTTAGCGAAGATGCTAATGGTCATAAGGATGTTGTAGCTTATATTGACAACAATAAGTTACAAGTTGTATATGGTCGTCATACTGACCCTTACAACGGTTTATCACAACCTGTTACAGTTACGTTAGATGGAACAGAAGACAAGGGCAAGTCTTTGCTAAATGCATTTAAGGGGTATGCAGATACTTGGTTTAATAACTTGTTTGTTCCACGAGTTAAAGAAATTTCAGTAGAAGTTGCTGTAGTTGCTCCAGATGTTAAAGTAACATCACTAACAGGGTTGCCAGCATCTTTGACATTAAAGGTTGGAGATAATGGTTCATTGTCTGCAACTGTAGTACCAGATAATGCTACTAATAAAGACGTAGAGTACACTGTTAGTGGTACAGGTATCACTTTGACAGGCAATAACTATGAGGCTACTGGTGAGGGTACGCCTACAATCGTTGCAACAGCTAAGGGCGGAGATAATGTAACAGTTTCTATTCCAGTAACTATTACAGCAGCTTAATTTTAAACTTAAAGGAACCTTTTCGAAGGCTCCTTTATTGTTGTTTAATTTTGATAAACCTTTAACAATTTGGAGAATTTTATGGGATATAAAGCAAATACATTTAATAAATATGATATTCTATCAAGTGATGCAATGAATAAAATAGAAACTCAATTGCAGATTCTTTCAGAAGACGATAAAACAGGACCCCAAGGACCACAAGGTTTACAAGGACCTAAGGGAGATACAGGAGCGACAGGACCACAAGGTCTAAAAGGTGACACAGGTTCTCAAGGTATCCAAGGACCGAAAGGTGACAAGGGCGACACAGGAGCAACTGGACTACAAGGATTAAAGGGTGATGCAGGAGAGACAGGACCCCAAGGATTAAAAGGTGACACAGGTTCTCAAGGTATCCAAGGACCAAAGGGCGATAAAGGAGACACGGGTGCAGTAGGACCACAAGGACCAAAGGGAGATACAGGAGCGACAGGACCTCAGGGATTAAAAGGGGACACGGGAGCAACTGGCGCAGTAGGACCACAAGGAAAAGTAGGAGCTACAGGACCCCAAGGTGCAACTGGTGCTATAGGTTCCCAAGGTATCCAAGGACCTAAAGGAGACAAAGGTGATACGGGTGCAGACGGTAAGAGTGTTACTATATTAGGTTCTTTTACAAGTACTAGTAGTCTTCCCTCTGAAGCTTCTGTAGGTGACGGTTATCTAGTTAATGGGGACTTATATGTATATAGTTCAGATTCTAGGTGGACTGACGTAGGTAAGATACAAGGACCTAAGGGTGATACAGGAGCAACAGGTGCTACAGGACCCAAGGGTGAAACTGGAGCTCAAGGTATACAAGGTATAAAAGGCGACATAGGTCCCCAAGGTATCCAAGGACAAAAAGGCGATGTTGGTAATACTGGACCACAAGGGCTAAAAGGCGACACAGGAGCAACTGGACCACAAGGAATACAAGGTTTACAAGGACCTAAGGGAGATACAGGACCTAAGGGTGAAGCTGGAGCGAAAGGAGCAACTGGACCACAAGGTTTACAAGGACCAAAGGGAGATACAGGAGCGACAGGTATTGCTGGAGAACAAGGACCTAAGGGGGACACGGGTGCAGTAGGACCACAAGGTTTACAAGGACCCAAGGGAGACCAAGGAATACAGGGACCTAAAGGTCCGACTGGAGCAACTGGTCCCCAAGGAGTTCAAGGAATACAGGGACCTAAGGGTGCAACTGGTGCGACTGGTCCTGCAGGTAAAGACGGTAAGGATGCTACAACAAGCATAAACTCTATATTTGACAAATATTCCAATAAATACCATTTTCAGATGCCTGACCTAGGGTTTATGAATGATATACAATCTGCTTTTTACCGTAACGGTATATGGCATTTGTATTTCCTATATAATGGTGATTCTCGTTTAGATTCTAATGGAGACCAAAAAGGGGGAAATGGTACAGAATGGTACCATGTTACGACTACAGATTGGGTAAAGTGGAATTACGAGGGTGTAGCAATCCATAAGTTTAAGACTGATTGGGGAGATATAGCCACAGGTACTATATTTGAAGATATAGGCAATTATTTTGGTAAAGGAGATGGAGCAATAATAGCTCTTGCTACTGGTTATGGTGGAGATAAAGGTCAAAATACGATGGCTTATTACTCTACTGATAATGGGTATACATTTTCTCCTTTACAATCAACTCCTATTTTAGGCAATGGTCAACCTTTAGGTACCTATCCTGACTTTAGAGACCCCTACCTTTTCCATTTAGATAATAAGTGGATAATGTATATAGCTGAGGGCGCTAAATTTGGTGTTTACGTGTCAGATAATCCTACAAGTGGATATACATATAAAGGTGCTTATGTAGCTCCTAACGGTCTGTTAGAGTGCCCTAACTTATTTGTAATGAACGTAGATGGTAGTAGAAGTAATCAGAAGTGGGTATTATTCTACGGTGGTAATGGTGGAGACGATGTTTCTACGGGTACCTATGCTTCTATTGGTCATTTAGACAGTAATTATGTATTTATACCAGAACAAGAAAATATACGAGTAGATAGAGGTCCTGATTTCTATGGTTCTAAAGTCTTTGCTGATACCTCTGTTTCTGACGTAAATGACCATGTTCTTTCTGTAGGATGGGTAGGAAACTGGGGATACTCTACTAAAGTACCTAATGATGGTAGAATGGGCAATGGTTCTTTAACAAGAATGATTAAGCTTCATAAAACTGGTGATAACTATTGGCTTACTAGTGAAATATTAGGTCCAGTACAGGATTATCTAGATAACCCTATCGTGGGTAATGACCTTACGTCTAACATAGCTTTGCCAATGTTTAAGGGAGACTCGTTCTACTTTAAATTACGTCTTAAGAATATGAGTAATTACAAAGGAACTGCTGGAGTAGAGTTTTATGGTAATGGTTATGATTCAGAGTTTACTTTTGATTTCAATGCTATGAAATGTACAGTTCATCGTTACTGCACTAGTTTTAATAACAATGCAACCTTTGGTCAAGACAGAAGTTTCCCAATCTATATGAATAACATGTCTGACGTTTGGTTGGAGTTTTATGTAGACCGAACAACTATTGAGCATTTAACAGCGGATAAGCAAGCCTATACGATGGCTAAATATCCGCTAGGTCCAAGCCATGAACGTATAGCTATTGTATCCTCATCAGATATAAAGTTCGACTATGAATATTATCAGATAATCAACAAAGAGTCCTACTAATAGGGCTCTTTTTATTTGACTTTTGCATAATAGTATGGTATAATCTAATAAGATTGGAGGAATAGAACGTTAATGACTAAAAAATTATACATAGAAAATAAACCATGGGCGATTATAGCTAGTTTTGCTTTGACTTTACCTGAACCAGAATATGAAATATCACCTTTATTTGGGACTGTGTTAGAAAACGGAGACTCCGTAATCACATCTAAGGTAGTTTCTGCTAGGACTGGTTTATTAGACATTGTAATACAGCCTAAAAGTGTCATAGAATTTGGTGTTTATAGAGGGTTTGATTCTTTACAAGAAATGAATAAGCAACTCTTGGGCAATAATTGGGTAGTTGAGGCTGCTGAGAAACCTGAGCCTCTTTTATATGCCATTATCGAAGCTTATGGTATTAATTCTTATAAGTATATTAAAAATACTTGGTATGATACATTAGAGTATAACAGGGATTTATGGGAAAATTATTGCTATGAATTATTCGAGTATTTAGATAAGATAAAACCTAACAAAGTTGTAGGTTTAAATGCTATAGTTTTGCGGTATAATAGATTTAACCTATCTGTTATGGAAAAAGAGAACCCAGACCTAATGGTTGAAATTAACCAGAGTCGTGGATATGCAGTACTGCATGTTTTAGGAAAAAATTATAAAGACTATGGTTCATATATGGAAAAATTAGGGATGAGCTTCTTTGATACCTACTCTACCCGTGGAGGGTATTTAAATATGCCATATGAGATAAGAGTAGAAGATATGGATATACAGACAGTAAAAGAATCGGTAAAGGAATTTTATAATAGATGAGTAGAAATTTTGATACATTGAATGATGTATATGCAGTGTTACTAGGGGTAATCAATAAGCAAGAGGCTAAAATTACCAGAGCACAATTTAATAGTAGACTAGAAATCCTCTCTTTAGACAAGATTAGTAAGAACGACTTCAAACTTATCGTTGATGAAGTTAAATCTAGCCCTAACTTAAAGGATATTTTTGAAAAGGCTTCCTATGGTGTATATACTATGAAAGACCTAAGCGATATTACAGGAGTTACGGTCGAGGAAAAAGACGAGCATAATCTATTGACAAACTACGTAGTTGATAGGGCTGTGGATAGGGCACAGATTAGAGCATTTAATAGAGCACAATCAAAAGGAGTAGCCCAACAATATTTATCACAAGAGATTTCAAAGGAAATTGTTAGTTCTCTTAAAGATTTACCTACGTATATCAAACAAGAGTACAAAGAGCCAGTTATCAAAGGAAGAACACTTGTTGTTACTCCATCAGATTGGCATATTGGAGCACGAGTAGATATTTCAGCAAATGAGTATAACTATGAAATTGCAGAACAGAGACTAGCAGAGTATACTAAAAAAGTTATTGAGGCTATTCACTTTTATAATCCATCAGAGGTACTTATTGTTCACTTAGGTGATTTCATTGAAGGCATTGATATGAGAAATATTAACCAAGCTTTCGAAGCAGACATGGATGCTACTACCCAATTAGCTACAGCTATTAGAATGTATACTAGGTTTATCTTAGAAGTAGCACAAAATACGAATAAAGTTACTGTGGGAGCTGTAGGTGGTAATCACGACCGTTTCACGTCTAATAAGAAAGAGGCTATCTACAATGATAACATGGCTTATAACGTTGTAGATACTTTGTTAATGATGAAAGAATACGGAGCAATTCCAGATAATGTCTATATTATAAATAATAAGGACGATATTTATAGTTTAGACTACGCAGTTTCTGGTAAAAACCTTCTGTTTGTTCACGGTGACAAGGAAGATAGGAGAGATGTTCCTAAGATTACAAAGCATATCAAAGACAAGGTATTTGATTACATGTTCTTAGGTCATTATCACTTCATAAAGACACTGCAAGAAGACTATGCACGTATGTCATTTATGGTTGGTTCGTTAATAGGTGCCAATAACTATTCTAAACAGATTGGTGCGCCATTCTCTCGTCCTAGTCAACAGATTACACTAATAACGGAGGGTAGTGATAACCCAGTTATCATGCCTATATATCTATAAGGAGTTTATATGAACAAAGGTACATTTTTAATGGTAGTACTGCCTATAGTAGTACTAATCTTAATGTCTTTAGTTCAGTATGTACGTTCATCAAATATGCTTGCAAAACGTAAGCAACCTACGGGTACTAAAATGAATATTCAGACAACAACGTTAGTAAATATAGTAGCTATTTCTAACGTTGTTTCTGTTATAATTACTGGATTATTGATGTTATTAATATTTATATCTGGTATTGTGAATGTCCCAGATAACTTCCCTGTATTGCTATTGCATTACTTAGTAACGATACTTATTTATAATACTATTTCTGACTCTATGTTTAGAGTAGTTTCTTATATTTATTTGTACGTATCGTTGAAAGGAAAGAAATGATGGATTATGATAACAATTTTTATGACCTAGATAACGTGCCTATGTACCGTGATGGAATACTATATATTAATAAGAACGAAGTCAAAACTCCCTTATATATCATTCAATTAGTACGGCTACATGGCTCTTCTTGGGCGTTTGTATACGATGTTGATGCTAAGAATGCTAGAAAAGGTGTTCCGAGAAAGCGTAGGCACGCTGAACAACATATTTCGGTTAAAGTAGTTTCTAATTCAGAATTAGGGAACTACATTAACAGAGATAGTACTAAAGAAGTAACAAACGTTATGGTAGAAGACACATATAAATATCAGGCGTTAGTTATTGGAGGAGTTTCTTCAATATCTGATAAAGAGGGAGACGGGTTTTATGATAGAGACCAAGACGGAAATCCAGTAGACATATTTATAGGTATAAATGATATAGAGTGGTCTAACGAGATGACCTATGATTCAGACGATTTGGTAAAGGAACTCTTGAGAAGTACAGAAGAAGAGTTATTGAGTGGTATAGATGGTCAAGGTTACTGATACAGAGCATCCGTATGAGTTAGATGTTAAACGTAAAATATTAGAAAGTCCCCAATTTTTCGGAAATATAGGAAATCATGTAGTAATATCTGAAAAAGCTATTTCTGACTTTAGTGTAATTGCTGATTTATTAGTTTTTAGCGAAAATTATGGGATTATAGGTATTGAAATAAAGACTGAGCATGATTCTACGCAAAGGCTTAATAAGCAATTGAGAGCCTATGAGGCTATAACTACAGAAACCTGGGTTGTTGTTCATGATAGTTTGTATCCACACGTTGAAAAGGTACTGAAAACAAACAATCATCCACATGTAGGAGTAATAAGTTACACAGTATTTGAGGGTGAGATATACATGGGTAAAGTCATAGAGCCTACAATATCTAATACATTTATGGCAGAGCATGTGTTAAATATGATGCATAAAACAGAACTATTATCATTAGCTCGTAGAGTAACGGCTACCACTTACACAAAGACAGGTAAAAATGTTGTTACTGGCGCATACGGTGATAATAGAGAGGGTAGAAGTTCTACTGTAACGGGTCGTTTCCCAAAACGTATGCTAATTCAGATTATAATAGCTAAGCTAGGGAGGTTAGGTGCTTATCAGATAGTTGTAGATTCGTTCATAAACCATAATCTTAGTTTGGCACGTAACTTAAAGTATTACCACTTTTCTAAAATACCGGAGGAGGATGGAGTTAAGACTCATATTATAAACGATGCCAAAAAGTTATAAAAAAGGTGGGTATGGAACAAATACCCACGTAGCCTTGCCTGGTAATAAACATGCAAGAACAGATAAAGCCACAGAGGGCTTTAGGAAAAATACTAATAGATTAAAGCCAGTATCTAGCAACACCTATGTGAATGTTACTGAGCAAGAAATATCCCTACGTTTAGAGTATGCAAAATCTATAGTAAGCAACATTTCAGGTATTGACTCTAGAAGGTTTATCTTAGATGACTTTAAGTCAGATTTTAGTGCAAGTTCTCAAACAGAAAACTACAGAGTTATGTATAATGGTACATCATGGGGTAGAGTATCCATAACTGTTATACGATTACCCAGTCGTAATGATTTACAATTTGTAGCACTTAGAAAGGTTAGTTCAAATGGTTCTTAAGAACATTATAGAAAACAAGGAAAAATTTTTAACAGGGGTATATTTACGTGTATTAGATGATTTAGATTATACATTGTCTCCTACATATAGAGTAGATTCTAGGGTAGGCATAGATATTTTAGAAAACAATGACTATGTTTTAGACCTTAGTATCCTAGCTCTAGATAATATTGAGATGGATAGAGCAGATGTATTTACAAAAATGCTGAGGGGCTCCAATGTATGGGTAGACAGTAATGAGGAATCAGCTAGTATATCAGGTAGACTTACGCTTGAGAATCCTAAAATTAAGCATAGTACTATTACTATATCTAGTGAAAAGATACATCAATATACGCTTAATTCTGTACTAACTGATTTAGAGGGTAATAGCGTTAATTTTGAGGTTGTTCTAACTTTTTTGGATAAAGAGTATCTTCATGGGTTATCTGTTTTCAACGAAAAATCACTAACTCCAAGTAACTTAAAAAAATTAGTGCCTCTTATCTCCACAAATTCTTTTGGAGAATTGCCTATATTGGCTAGTTATGACGGTAAGTATGTCCGACAAAATATAAAGCCCTACGGGTATAGTGACATGCTATCAGTAAGTGAAAACAACATTCTGATTGTACATGGTTATGACGGTCGTATAGGAGTAGACCTTACAGGCTCTCATACAGAGGTATCAATAACAAATAGTGGCTATATTATGAATATAGAACTAAAAGACAAAACACATTTATTTGTTTACATGTAAAGGGAAGAGTGGTATAATGAATATTAATCCAGACTTAAAAGTTATCCTAGACTTTGGCATTAATGATGCAATTAATACAGGAGAGAAAAGGTATCGAGTTAGAGTGCCAGAGGATTTTAAAGAAACTCTATTTTATGACTTAGATAACGTAATCGAATATATAAAAAGTCTAGGTTACTCTGTTACTACTAATGCTCCAGACAGTGATGCTTGGCATGGTTGGGATATTCCTGCTAATAGGGAACACCTATATCCTGAAAAACTTAGTATGGGTAAAGACCATAGTAACTATCAACTTATGGAATCAGCTCCTAATACATTAACAGTAGATGTAACATTAAAGGAGTAATAATGGCAAGTAGTAATAGAGTAACATTAGAAGATATTTATGAGGATAAAATCCTCTCATCTAAGATAAATGTATTTATTGATGATGGGAAGACACTGGAGTTTATAACATCCTTTGCAAATGCGCAAGGGTTTAAAGTTTCTTTAGGTACTATACGTAACTATAAGAAAAAACGTGAAGAGAGCATCCAAAAAGGTGTTCCTATGGAAAGTCTACTAGATAGGCGTAAAAAGACTGGTAATATTGTTGAACTTCGAGATAAGGAAGATAGACCTTTAGAAGAGATTAATGGGGATGGTGGCATTTACAAGCCAGGCTCTGAAAAAGTTATCACTATTAACCAAGTACTTGAAGAGCTGATAGATAAGGGTATGAAGGGTATAAAAGAGTTACCCGTAGTTGACCCTAATATACTTATGAAAGCCATTCAAGAATACAATAAGGTTAATACTGGCAATGGTGGGTTAACTCTTCAAGGCGTTCAAGAGCTTCGTTTACAGACTGCTGCTTATGAGCAAGCAATGAAAGACGTATTACTGACTTATATTCCTGAGGACAAGCATGAGGAAGTTCTAGGTAAGATGCAAGAAGCAGAAGATAAGTATTACCGTGAATTGGACTTAACAGACCAAGGAAAGAAAATACGAAGTGAGCTTGAAAGGTTAAATATACAATGAGTGTTGAAGAAGATATTGTACGTTATTATACAAGCGGAGACTCTATTAGACAGGTTGTTAAAAAGTCTAATAAGAGCTTTGGGTATGTATATAAGGTGTTAGATAATCATGGCGTAGAAAGACGTAATCCTAAGGGATACGGACAATATGCAGATGTTATCTCTAGGTTAACTTTAAAGGAAATTGTTGATATTATTGAGGAACGTAAAACTTTTAATACAACACTTGCCGATTTAACCTATAAGTATAACTTAATTAATATCGGTGTGACTCGTAATATTTTAAACAGGTCAGAAGAGTACCTAAAGGAGTATTACAAAGCAGATGTATCTCTGGATAACATAGACTATGATTAGCAAATTTTTAAAAGGAATTAAAACGCAACTAAGTAACTTTGACATCTTGTTATTGGCGCTAGTTGTTTTTCTTACCTGGCAGTTATTTGTTTCACATCAGCATAATGTTATGAATACAGGATATGAATATGGGGCAGGCAGACGGGTGAAAGTTAATACTAAAGTAGCCAACTCTTCCTGGGCATATCATCAGAATATGTTCAAAAACAAGATAGGAGAGCCCTTAACGCCAGAATATCTTAATAAAGAGTTGTCTTATACTGAGGGAACTATGAATGCTACACGTGTTCCACTAGGAACCCTAATTCATAATCCAGACACACTAGTTTTCTCAAACTATACGCTTAAAGGAATACTCTTAAATAAGATAAGAACTAGCTCCTCTGGGTCTGACTATATTATTTTGCGTACGCCTGTAGGTGATGTAAGAGTTTATTACTTTGGCTCACTTCCGTACCAAAGTAATAATACGCCTGTAGAAGTTACTGGTATAGTTCTTGGACTTCCTGATGATAATACTAGTGATAAAGTATCGTTGATTAGTAACATAGAAAATACAAAAGATGCTCCTAAATAAGGGGCTTTTATTTTTCTTATATTAAAAAGGCGATGATAACTCACACCCAGAGACAACTGGTAATACTGTAGAATCTGGTATTATTTTATCTGATAAAGGAGCGGTAAGTTAATATAGGCAGTCCTTAGGGGTTGCTTTTTTGTTTGCAGGGTGTTATAATAATTATATACTTATTTGAAAGGTAGTATTTATGGACTATAATAAAAGCATTGATAGTGTGGAAAAATCCACAGATGTTTCAGGAATTAAAGACGTGTTAGACGTTCTTTTGGAGCTAGAAGAGGGTTATTATAATGTAGTAAACTCCTCTGCTACTCAAGAGAAAAAGATTGATACAGTTAAAAGATTTTCTAAGGAAACTTTTGGTGATATTTATGCATCAATTGCCAATCTTAACCCTGATGGAGTAAAAAGTCTTGCAGAAACGCTTAGTGCTAAGAATGCAGACTATGGAAATTCTTTTGACAGGGGTATTGAATTGTATGGGGCTACGGGAATGACGTTGCGTATTAGTGATAAGGTTCATCGTATGCAAACATTAATGCGTTCTGCTAACACTCCACGAGTAGACGAAAGTTTACAAGATACACTTGTTGATATTCTGGGTTATCTAGTGTTAACATTTACATACAAAGAAGAGGGGCGTTAATGATTTCAGAGAAGTATAGAAACCAACGTATGTTTATTAGTTTAGTTATTTTCTTTGTATTCCTAGTTATGTCTCATTTCTTTGGTGCCTCATTCCTTATGGGATTATTAATTAGCTCAATTGCACTTGCGGTTTATTTTATGACTATTTTTATTAGGTCAACTGAAATAATGCAAAACATGGAACCTAAGTTTGAGGAAAGTATTATGTACTTAACCCTTAAAAAAGGTGAAGATATTATTCACGTATACTTGCCTGTTATAGAACTTAAAAATGGAACAGATTTTTATCAGAAGCAATTAGACGAGGGCTATGAAGTTATTGCATTTGATATGCTTAATTTTATGTATAAGGTAGATGCTGAAACTGATAAAAGGGGTGCATTGAAAGAACTTAATAAATAGTATTTGACTTTGTTGTATAATAGTGGTATAATTATTTCTGTTATACAACACAACGCACTTATAGTTTAAATGGATAGAATAATATTTTCCTAAAATATAGATTCCAGTTCGAGCCTGGGTAAGTGCATTTGGAGGTAATTAACGTTATCGGTAATTAAGGAACAAACATACCACAACTAGCCTGAGCAAGCTTTTAACTACTCAAATAAACGAACCCCGAATAAGGGAGATAAGGGCGCATAAGCGTAACCTAAAACAAAAGGAGTAAAGATGCAACAGACATCTAACGTGGGCGCACAAACGCAAGACAAAGGGGTTTCATTACGAGACCTATTCTCAATTCGATGGTATATCGAACAAACTAAAGGGTGGAACCCTATTTCTTATTGGCTGATTATCATTGCAGCTATTGGAAATATCTATATTTCATTCTTTATGGGTCATCCAGTAACGTGGGTAACCTACATCACTTATATTGCCTCAATTTTGTCTATTTGGACTATTGGAGGTATTACCAATTCAAGACCAGTTAATGGTGTTGGTGGAATTTTATCAGCAGTTTTGTATATTATCGCTGCTTTGGTAGCTAAAAACCCTGCTGATGCTATTTTGCAAGGTTTCTATATTTTGGTACTTGACTTACCTGTTCTTACAATGCCTGCATGGTCTAAAGACGTTGAAAAGAAAATCCGCTTTATTCACGAAACGGATATTCGGGGAGAAAAGCACGGTAAGAAGTTCTGGTACCCTGTATTAGCAATTGTAGGTGTTGGTTTATTCGTGTTAGCTTACTGGTTTGAAACCCAAGTGTTGCATACTCCACGTCCTATTTCAGACTCATTGGTACTTGGTTCTGGTGCTGTAGGAGCAATCTTAACTACTTTCCGTTTTGGGGAAGCATTTGGTTTCTGGTTGATTCAAGGCGTTTTGCAAGTTATTCTTTGGGGTCATACAGCCATGTCAGGGGATGCTAACTGGGTATTGTTCTTTACCTACATGTTATTCCTTGTAAATGATTTGGTTGGTGTGTTTGCTTCTAAGTGGTTCCATCACGCAGAAGAAACTAAAGAAATTGTTTCTCAGAACGAATCTGAAAAGGTAGCCCAATAAGGGCTTTTTTATTAGGTGGAAAATATGGATACGTTTAAAAATTGGTCGAAGTCTAGCTATTGGATTTATTTTATAGGGGCACTTATTATATCCTCTATATCACTATCAGTAAATAAGTTAACCTTGCTTAACTTTATTTCGCTTGTAGGTGCTCTAGCAGGTTTCCTTAGCGTTGTTCTAATTGTGAATAAAAACCGCTCTGCAGGTTATGTAGGCATGTTCAGCGCTATTATTTATATGTTTATTTCTTGGCACTTGGGTAACTACAGTGATACGTTATTAAATATTCTATTTATTGTGTTTCTAAATATTCCCTTGATTAGGAACAAAAATTATAATGAGAAATCAAAGCCAAACTCTGTTAAAGATAACCCAGAATATGAAGTATACCTAATTGCCATATTTATAGGTATCTTTATTGCCCTATATTCAATAGAAGTTCTATACTTTAAGGCTCCTAGACCGTTCTTTTCTGTGTTAGCAGCTTCATTAGGTATTACAGCAAGTATAGCTACATCATTTTTTGTTTTGCGTGAGAGTTTTGTTTTGTGGAGTCTACAGAATATATTCCAGGTTGTATTATGGGGAATAACTTATTATCAAACCGACTCTGGAATAGCATTACTAATGTTAGTGACTTATACACTTTACACCATAAATGCTTCTACAGCATTCTTTAATGGTAAGTGGTTCATTGACAAAATTAAAGATTAGTGTTACAATATAATTATAAATTTGAAAGAGGTTATTATGACAGAAGAAGAAGTACAACAAAAGTTACAAAATTTGCATGATGTGTATGTGAATGGTAAGGTTATCAGCAACGAGGTAGTTGCCATTGAAGAGAAAAAAGTAGGGGCACGGACTATTTACTTAGCTGGTGGTTGGTGGGGAGAATATCAGCCTGAGTTGCTAGTTAAGGCTTATGAGGCGTTACTTACTAATCCTACTGTATCCCATGTTCATGTTCCTTTGTTACATCAATATGGTGGAAACGCATTTGTAGATGGAAAGTTTGAACCAGACTATGAATGGGCAACTATGACATATAAGGCTGATTTACGTGGAATTGATAACACTGATTTAACTGTAGCATTATTCCCTGTTGAAGACCAAGATACGGGTACTGCTGTAGAGGTTGGTTATGCACGAGGAACTAATAAGCCAGTTGTGGGTGTATTCCAAGGGGATGCTCATGAAAACCCTATTAACCTTATGATTTCTATGACTGCTGATACTTCTGTTAAAACGCCAGAAGAACTTGCTAATATTAACTTCTTAGATATTGAGCCAAATATGTATGATGGTAGGTTAATTTAATATGAGTAAGATTGTGTATAATTACGGAGTCATGAACTCAGCTAAAACTGCACAATTGCTCATGACTCATCATACTTATATAAATAAGGGTATTAAGCCTTTATTACTTAAGCCTAGTGTCGATAACAGAGATGGTATTAAAACTGTTACTTCCCGTGTTGGTCTAAGCTATGATGCGGATTTATCAGTTCCCGAATGGATAGATATTGATTTTTATTTAGATAAATTCTTTACAGAAGAGGGATACTCACAAGTAATCCTAATAGATGAAGCTCAGTTCTTTACTCCTGAATTAGTCCATAAAATCGTTTCTTATGCACGTAGACATAATCTAAGTGTGTTGGCATACGGACTCCTTAAAACGTTCCAGAACAAGCTTTTTGAGGGCTCTGAGGCATGGTTAGAGGAGTGCGACACTATTCTTGAAGTTAAGACATCATGCTCTGTTAATGGCTGTGAACGTAAAGCTACTTGTAACTTAAGATTACAAGGAGACTTACCTGTATATGAGGGTGATACAGTGCAAATTGGTGGAGAAGAGTCTTACACAGGTGTATGTGCTAATCATTGGCATAACTACCCTACTGGTGGGGGAAAGTATGAAGCTTAAAGCAAATGACAAAGTTAAGGTTATTCCTACCTCGTATTTAAACGAACTCTATACCAGTCATGTAGGGGGTGATGGTAAAATTGTTGAGGAAGTTCCTGATAGTAATTGTAGGACACCCTATGTAAAAGATTATGTGGTAAAAATAGGTAGAACTAAGTATGTTTTCCCTGAATATTCCCTAGAAAAGTAGCCTAGTGCTATTTTTTTTTATTAAAGTGTTGACAATGTTTTTATCTCGTGCTATACTTTAGTAGTTATATAAAATAAAAAACAAGGAGAGAAATATAACAAATGAATAGAAGAGCTAAGTTTGGCATTATCCCCGTTGCAATTATCACAGTGGTTTCTGTGTTGGTATTAGGAATTTTCCTAAAGGTAACGTTTGAAAAGGTCGATAACGGTAACGTGGGTATTCGCTATTCCATGAGTGGCGGTGTCCGTAAAGAAGCTCTTAGTCAAGGTGTTCACTGGGTTGGTTTGGATAAGGTTACACAATACCCTATCCGTACTCAAACTACAACCGATAAGCTAGGATTGGCTACAGAAGATGGTAAGAAGACTGACGTTAAGTTGACTTATAACTTCCACGTAGACCCTACGAAGGCAACCGAAGTTTATCGTAAGTTTGGTTCAGCAAATATTGATACTATCGAAACAGGTTGGTTATCTCAAAAGTTGTTGAAAGCCTCACGTGACTCTCTGTCAGCACATACTTTGTTGGAAGTAACAGGTAGTGATGCAGGAAAAGTTCAAGCCGATATTCTTAACCGATTCCAAGAAGAAGTTAAGAGTCAAGGGTTTATTATCGAAGACTTGTCATTTGGTGTCCCATCAATTGATGAACAGACACAGAAGTCAATTGATGACTTGATTCGTGCGGGTCAAGATAACAAAAAGGCTGAATTAGAGGCACAAACACAAAATACTAAGGCAGAAGGTGATGCCAATGCACAAGTTGTTAAGGCAGAGGCAGATGCCAAGGCTAAGTCAATTGCTGCACAAGCTACCGCAGATGCTAATAAGAAAATCAATGACTCTGTAACTCAGACTACAATTGATTATATGGAAGCACAAGCCCGTCAAACACATGGTTGGGTTACTGTACAAGGCAACGGAGCTACAATTACTAACCAAGGCAAGTAAGGAGTTCGTATGGCGTACTTTATTTTTAAACTATTGCTTATGGCTATATTATTAGCGGGTCTAATATTCGCTATAGTATATTTCGTTAGTGAAAATAAATATAAGGACCCTGACGATAAGTGAGGTAATTATATGTCAGTTATTTTTGATAATGACTTAGGTGTCTACATTGCTAGTGAAGTTAAATATAACCATGCGTTAGTTTCGTCAGACCCATCAAGGGCTATGACATTTGCTAGTGAGGAAGATGCACAAGATTTTATGGATAGATTAGGTCTTTCACATAAAAGATTTGAAATTAAGTAACCTTTAGGGGTTGCTTTTTTATTTTATTATGTTATTCTGTTTATAGCATAAGAAAAGGAAAACAACAAAATGTACGCAAAAGTCACTTACGATGATGCAGTAAACAACAGAATTTTTTCTAATCTCGCCAGAATTTTCTATCTGGTTTGACTTTATTATAGATGTAAAGTCTTGGCGTGAACTTTCACGTGTTGAACGTAAAGATGCATGGGCAGAACAAGAACGTGCTGAAAATTCACAAGGTAAGCTTGGTATTGGGGCTATAAGTGTTTTAGTTGTAGTAGCTTTGGTTATACTTGGGCTATACTTTAAGGTTATCAGTGTTGATTCTGCCTTAATGACATTGAAGACTTACATTATTTCAGCATTTAGTGTATTGACTTATATGGCAGTATTTGCTACAATACTTATGATTAATAAACTAATTAAAATTCGTGGAAGCTTTAAGGCATAAGGAGAAAGAATGTTTGAACTTATTGGAGATATGGATAAAGACCAGTTCGGCGATTTGCTTAAAAAATTGGATGAAAAAGAGTGGTTTACCGTTTATGATTCTAATTACGGTGGAGATATTAATGAAAGAGCCTATGTAACTCAGGCTACTAAGGGTATATTCTCAGGTATTGTAGAAACTAAAAATGAACGTGCACAACATTCAGTAACTACGTTCTTTGAAATCAATTACCGAACTAATAGCTATAAGTTATGGAATGGTAAAGGTAAAAAGCTTGAGTCTAATACTACTAACCTAAACCGTGTATTTCGTAATAAGGATATTATTAATAATATGGGGGATGATAACCTTTCCTATTTATTGGAGTTAGCTACTTTTTATGCTGATACCCCTAGACCTCATATGAGCTATGACATAGAACCAATTTCTAAGAGTATTGTAAAGTCATTATTTGATGGCTCTGAACTTTTATACCAATTCGCTCAGGATATTGGATACAACCCTAAAGAAATGTCTAGACGTAATATTAGAGGAATATCCAATACATTATACGCAATTAAGCGTGAAATGGAAACTATTAATATTAGATTAACATACAAAAATATCCTAAAATATCTAGGTCTTAATAAGGCATATATGAAGGATAGCTTTATAAAAGTAACTAGAGGGTACCTTGTTTTATTGCTAGATAATTATGGAAAATATGGTCGATATTCTGACTATGATGGCACACCTGTAGGAGACATGATGCAAGAGGGTTCTGTTGACTATAGTCGGGGAAGTACTACATCTAATAGGGGGTGGTCTCATGCAATTCGAGCAGTCTATGATTTTATTGAAGAGGTACTAAAATCATCCTCTGTATATGGGTATGCACACTCTAAAACGGACTTGGTAGGAGACCTTAGTAGTGGCACTGTACAAAATATTAGGAGTTTATTTATTACTCTAGAAGAAAATAACTTTGTACCTAATCTTAACAGACTAGCCTCATACCTTTATATAGATGTATATAAACATCAAGGTATTAGCACATTTTCAAATGCTATCTCCCTATATGAAGATTATATTAATCTAATTAAGGATTATAATAAAGTAGTCCAATACCCTAAGTATTTACGTGTAGCTCATGATATTGCATCTAAAAACTATAACTCAGGAGCTGAACATAATGATGCTGTTTGGAAAATTACAGATAAATTTAAGAAAATAGAGGGTGTATACCGTATTAAAGATATTGACTACCCTGTAGTACTCATGCGTACGGCTACAGAAATTAACGAAGAAGCTACTTACCAGTCTAATTGCTTAAGTAGCTATGTTGATAATGTCGTTACTGGTAGAAGTTTAATCCTGTCACTAAAAAGCCCCGAGAAGTACCAAAATTACAAAGTATTAGAGTCATGGGTATCATTTGAGTTAGAGGTGGGCAAGGAAAACAAGCTTAACCTTAGACAGGCTTACCAAACATATAACAAGTCTGTTGACAAAAGCATAATGGATGTGTTAAAATCTATATTAGATACTAACAAAATAGGTGTAAACAAAGATGTGATTGGGTATGGCGAATTTACAGATGGGCTAGATTATTTTGAAGCTAAAAAAGTCGGTAAAACAACGTCCCACCATAATCCTGTTGAACAAGATGATGCAGAAGTATCTGCATACTTAGAAAGGTTATAATATGAGTATTAAAGAATTAGCGCAAAATGTAGCAAATGTACTGAACTCTAACGATGTATATGTAGTAGAAGAGGCTAGAGATTATGGGGATGGTGAAGAAATGGTAACAGTAGCCACAGCTATTGAATTACCTAACAACATCGAAGATGTACAGTCTTTAGTAAATGAGCTACAAAAAACTAGTTATATGGGTAATGGCGTATTGGCTTATGAAGATAGCGAAGATTACTATATTCTCTTGAAGAATGCCAGTGAACCTATTGATAGTAGCACCCATTATCAGTCAAACTCTCTACTAGTTATATCAGAGTATGGGACCAACATCATTGACAATCCTGGTATGGGGATTAGCACAGAAGAAGCTGAATCTGCTGTTATTAGTTTTCTTAATACTGGTAGTAAAACCATCATTCACCCTATTTATGATAATAAGGAAAAAGATGACTACCTTATTCTTGTGTTTAAAGACAACAACAAACTTATTGGTAGTGTTATCTCACAAGGAGACGGTGGAGATTATACTAATTTAATAGTTACAGATGGTTTATCTGTATCGTCATTCTCTAGTAAAGAGGATGCTGTTAAAGCTATGATTGCCCTTAAGAAAAATAACTTGCCCAGTTTGAAGTATAAATTAATTAGATATTAAGTAACCTTTAGGGGTTGCTTTTTTATTTTCACCGTGATACAATTAATTTATTAACTAAAGGAGATAGCAATGCCAAAAGAAATGTATTTAGCATATATTGTTTTTAACGTGATGGATGGCAATGATTTAGAAACTATTGGTGTGTACCCTACAGTAGATGGTGCCTTAAGTGCTCTTAAAGATTCAGTAATAGATGAATTTAATTTTATTATTGATGACGAGTTGTTTGCTAAAGCCGTGGAAGATAAATATTTATTTATCGAAGACGACCTTAAAGATTCTAGGTACAGTGTTGAAAAGGTAACTGCCTATGTATGACGATGAGGAGCAAACTAATAACTCCCTAAGCATACTAGGGACTTATATCAACGATACGTTAGGTAAAAGTATTAGAGATAAACTAAAGTACATTTTTGACATTGTGTGGTATGAGACAGGAATTTCAGAAGTAGCTCCAAGATTTATTATAGATGCTATCACTCAGTGCTATCCCAAAGACAAAGATGAAGATGAAGATTTTAATTACAAGTTATTTATTTTACGTCTAATAATAAAAGATGCCCCAATAGAACATGATATGCAATTAGCTATATCAAAGTATATAGATAAGATATTAATGCCTGTTGCTAAAGAAGAAGAAGATGTACGACTACGTGCATTACTAGAATCATTAGGAGAATAAGAAATGATTACAGTGAACTATTTAGAACCTACGTTTAGTGTTTTCCCAAACGGAGAATTTAACGTAGCTTTATCAAAGTCAGTAATTAAAACACTAGAAAATGGTGTTGCTAACATTAATTGGCATTTTAATGGTAATGATGAATTACTTAAATTAGGTATTTTAGTTAGTGCTCTAGAGCCTCATGTCAATAAGATTAATGTTAATGGTGGTTATTTGCCTTACTCACGTATGGATAGATATGAGAAAGGTAAGTATAACCCATTCTCGTTACGTACGTTTATTAATATGTTGCCTATCCCTGCAGATACTAGTGTGTCTATTACCTACTCTTACAGTGATGTTCATAATGTACCTGTGGCAGAAGAATTATTTTCTTTGCGTGAGTATGATAATGAAAACTTCTCATTTCTTATTTCAGGAGTTAACATTATTTATCAAGCAAAGTCATATTTAGCTAAGTTTGAGAAGACCTTAGTAGTTTTGCCTGATAAAGGTTCCTTAACTCGTTACTCTCATTTCATTAATGATGGTAAAATGCCAATTAATGGTGTTGTAGATGCTGAGGTAGCTATGGGTTACAAAAAGCGTGACTTTGATACCCATGAGATTACTGACTTTGGTATTACCAAATTAACAGATAATTCCCCAATTGACAAAGAGTATATCGAATCATTTGATAAGATTATTATTATTGATGATGTTATATCTTATGGTAATACATTTATTAACTTAATTGATTATTTGGGTAATCTGGGTGCCCATACCATTGATTTGTTTGCAGGTAATGTAGAAGATGCGCTATGGCGTGGCGATTTGCTAGGAAACAAGTATTTAGGTAACGTTTATACAACAAACTACTTGACAAACCATAACCAAGACGATAAAGTTAATATAATTAATAATTTTAATTCTAAATAAGAAAGAGGAATATAGGATGACAAACCCTTTATTGCAAACAGATATATACAAAATTGGTCATATGATGCTTTATCCAGAGGGGACACAATACGTGTATGAAACACTTACACCACGTAAAAACTCATACTTCCCGTGGAATGACAAAATGACTGTATTTGGTTACGAGTTGTTTTTCCACCGTTTACATGAACGGTTCCAAAAAGAGTTTTTCGATTTACCAGTAGAGGAAGCGGTTGACCCTGTTGTAGATACTATTGCAGAAGTACTTAGTCAAGACGTAGCCGATAAGGTTAAGCCACAATTTGTTAAGTTACATGAACTAGGCTATCTGCCCTTGCGTGTACAAGCTTTGCCAGAAGGTGTGGTAGTACCAATGCAAGTTCCTGTGTTAACTATTGAAAATACAGACCCTGATTTTTACTGGTTGCCAGGTTACCTTGAAACTTCCTTACTATCTGACACATTTGTTACATCTACAGTAGCATCTACTACACGCCAGTTTAAGGTAAGTGGGTATAAATATGCGTTTAAAGCGGGATTTATGCCTGTAACTGGTGGCGATAGTTTATCATCTAAGTTCGTGCAAGCTTTAAAATTCACGGATAGTGGAAAACTACTATCAGATATAAAAGATGTGGATGAAACTATCTATTATATGGATTTCCAGTTTCACGATTTCTCTGAGAGAGGTCAACACGGAAATGAAGCTGCTTTACTATCAGGAATTTCTCATCTAACTTCATCACATGGTACTGATATTATCCAAGCAGTTAACTATGTACGTAATAACTATCCAGACAAGGATAACCTTGTAGGCGCATCCGTGTTAGCTACGGAGCACTCGGTTATGGAAGCTTATGGGACAGACCAGTACAAGGCATATGAAACATTATTGAAGAACAATCCTACAGGTATCCTATCAGTTGTTTCTGACACATATGACTACTGGGAAGTTATTAATGATATACTACCATCATTAAAGGATTTGATTATGTCTCGTGATGGTAAGTTGGTTATTCGACCAGATTCTCTAGATGACGTTAAGCAAGGTCTTATTGATACACTTGACAGTATGTGGAATACTTTTGGTGGTACTGTTAAGAGTAATGGTATTAAGGTTTTGGATAGTCATATTGGTTTGTTACATGGAGAGGGAGTTTCTCTTGATAACATTGACGAGTACTTTGAAGCTATTGTAAATGCGGGATATTCGCCAGAAAACATTGTGTTTGGTGTAGGGGCTTATGTATATTCTGTACAAGCTTCTCGTGATTCCTTTGGTCAAGCATTAAAGGCAACGTCTGTAACTATTAATGGTGAAGAAAAGAAAGTGTTTAAAGACCCTAAAACGGTTTCTGAAAGCTTTAAAAAGTCATTAAAAGGTCGTGTGCGTGTAGTTAGGGGTGATAAGGGTTATGAAGTACAAGATGACTTGTTGTCTACAGAAGTAGGTGAAGATAATGAATTGAAGACTATCTATGAGCCATCAGATGGGAAAACAGAATCACTTGTCACACCATTTGAAGTTATTCGTAAGCGTATTGATATGTCTGCCATAATTGAAGGGGCATCAAAATTAGATGATGAAGAAAAGTAACCTTTAGGGGTTGCTTTTTTTATTACAATAAGGTATACTATAATTATTATTAAGTAAAGAGGGTAAGTATTAATATGGCATACTTAAGTAATTTTCAAAAGTTAAAAATAAATCTAATGTTGACGGATAAAGACATTTCTTATGCTTATAAAGATTTTCTAAGAGAGATAAAATCTAAAGACAATGCGTTATATAAGGGAGAAAACAAATGACTAATGAACCAGTAGCATATTTAGCTAAAAGCAGGAAAAGCGGTGCTGTAAACGCAACTGTATATGAGTGGAACAAAGACGATTTCGAAAACATTCCCCTATATACAAAGGAGCAGTTACAACCTCGTGTGAAGATGACTAGTGAATTACGTGATAAATTTATTGATACGAGAATGAAGCATGCAACGTTTTATAGTTTCTCGAAAGAAATATACGAAAAAGGTAACCCGTTTTATAGTCTTACAGAGGATGATTTAATGAGAGCGTGGTTAAATCCAGAAGAAACGATTGAGATTATTCCTGATATGAAGTGGTTTGTTGTAACTAAGGAAACAAATGATATTGATAAATATGAATTTTTAAGAGATATTAATTTTGTTACAAATAGTTACGGTAGTTCTGATACAGTTGAAAGCGTTGTTAAATTTGGAGCACAGCAATTTGATACCAAAGGAGAAGCTGAAAAATGGACTAACCCACTAACAGAAGCTGTGCTGTTACCTGTGGAGGAAGAATAGTATGTGGTTTGAGGAAAAATATAGAGGGTTTGATATATATGGTGTCTATGAGGATAAGCCTTTCCCTTTCGAGGGAAACATAATATATATCAGTGATGCTAGTAGGTTTTCTAGGGGAGATTTAGAAGATACTAAAAAAGATATAGATAATTATTTAAAAAGAGTTGACAACTAAATAAATGCATGCTACAATGTATTTATAGTAAAAGGAAAAGGGTGTATTATATGAGTATTATTAGTTTTGGAAGTAACTTTATGGTTCTTGATGGAGATGCTAAAGTAATGAAGAGTTTGCCTAAAGGAACTTTTCATGTAACTTTCAGCCCTATGTCTGGATACGGTTTAGAAAAGTTAGAATCAGAATTTGTTATTCCAGAAACGCAACATGTATTTGGAAGACGTGATAGCAAAGTAGATATGATTGAGGATTCCTACAAGGATAGTGACCGTAGTGTAGGTGTTATGCTTACAGGTGAAAAGGGTATTGGTAAAACATTATTCTCTCGTATGGTTGCTACACGTATGCGTAAGCATAATATGCCTACAATTATTGTAGACGGTATGTCTATTGGGGATGCTAGTGGATTAGCTAATTTCTTGGATACATTGCCAGATGACGTTGTTATTATGTTCGATGAATACGAAAAGGTATTTAACGAAGAAAAGCAAAATGCCTTGTTAGGTTTGTTTGACGGTACATCTGTCAATAAGCGTATGTATATCATCACAGCTAACAACACCTACAAGTTAAATGATTACATTAAGGGTCGTCCTGGTCGTTTCTTATTTGACATTAAGTTTAACTTCCTTAATGATAAGGATGTAGAAGAGTATTTGAATTACTATATCCCTGATATTTCTGAATCTGAACTTGGATTTGCGAAGAAATTAGCATCTATCTATGATTTGAATTACGATATGCTTAATGCATTAGTTCGTATGCATAAAATCGGTTACAGTTTCTTAGAGTCTATTGAAACGCTTAACCTAGGGTTGAAAAATTCAGATGAAAAGTCTCGAAAGACCTTTGCGGTTGATTTCACTATCAAAGATAAGCATACGGGGGAAGTTACTAAGGAATCTGGTACATTTAACATGGATATGTTAGAAGTACTTTCAGAAAGTACAGGTAATAAGTACTTTAGACTTCATAGTAATAAGTATGGTTATGATTCTACTGTTACTTACGCTTACCTACAAGAAGCTGGTGACTCTTATATTGCAGTTAATCCCGAGTTTATTCCTGATGAAGATGAAACTGATGTAAAGAGCAATCAATTAGAGGTTAGCGTAATTGCCAAGCCTAAACCAGTTGTAGGCGTAGACTCACGTTTGACTAACTTGAGCAAGACGTATGGTTATGAATGATTATGACCCCGATGAAGTAGAGGCATATTTAGCACAAGAATTAACTTCATTATCTTGGATATACTATAAAGAAAACCCCAATATTAAGCAAATGTTTCAAGTGGTCTACTTAGCAGGGTTTCCTACTATTGAAATAGGCGTTAATCTAGAAGACTATGATATTGGTAATATAGAACCGTTTATCCTATCAGATATTATACTAAGTTGCCAAGAAGCACTAACGTTAGGTAACTATGACGGAAACTATAGTATATCTATAGTTAACCAATACAATGAATTAGTTGGTTTACATGCTAATATTTCTTTATAATTAATATTGATTTACCAAGAGCCTAGTGCTCTTTTTTATTGTTTAAATACCTATAATTTTTAAGAAACATAAAATGGGTGTATATTTTTTAAGGTATAGTCTTGTGTAAATACCTACTAAGTAAACTAAATAGTTATGTTTTAGCTCATTTTAACAAATAAGTTTTTTAAATAAAAAAACATCACAAATATGTTAAAAAGCCTTCCTATAGGCATTTACGTGTTTTTTAAAATACATAAAAATTCATTTGCAAGGTACTTAATAATATGATATAATAATATTAATTAATATAAAAGGAAGTAGATTATGTTAAATGACGAAAACATTGGTTACAGCCACGGAGCACAGGGTATAAGACCTACAAGACCCGATAATAAAGAGTATATGATAGGTTATAAAAAAGGATTGGAGAGCACTAATAATGAAAGCGCAGTTAGCAAAAAAGTATAAGAAACTTTCTCCTTTGTATAAGTATATAAAGGGTCCTTGTTATATAGCAGGGGGATGTATAAAGGATATATTTGATGGTAAAGAACCACGTGATATTGATATTTACTTTATGAGCGAGATGGATTTTAAAAATGTATCCGAAAAGTATAAGTGGGACCAAGGGTTTGACAAGGCATATGTTACCCAGAACGTAGAAGCTTATAAAGAAGTAAGCACAGGTGTTATAGTAGAATTAGTAAAATCATTTGTGTGCTCTCCTACATCACTATTCGAAACCTCTTTTGATTTCTATGTAGACATGTTTGCTCTTATATGCCCTGGGGATGAAAAAGATACAGAAAATTTTGGGGTTATATACGACTCTCATTTCTTCGAAGATTTATATACACGTAAGCTTACCATTGCTAATATTACATCTCCACTAAGTACTATGTCCCGTGTTATTAAGTATTCTCAATATGGTTACGATATAGACCCTGAGGAGTTTAGAGAGGTAACAGATGCTATTAATGAGCTAGACCCTAATGACTATATATATGACCTAAAGAATATAAATGCTTATGCGTTAGTTCGTAAAGATAGGAAAGATACCTAATGGTAAATATTATTATAGATGATGATTTAATCTATAGAAAAACTCCGAAAGATTTCATAAGATTTACAGACTCTGAGGGTATTCTGTCTTTTATGCACAAAAATCCTGACATAGAGATAGATAAAATTACGTTTGATAATGATTTAGGTCTTGACTCTTTAGAGGGTTATGATATAATTAAAGTAATGATTGAGTATAACTGGAATGTTAAAGAAGTCAATATACATTCAGCTAATGTAGTTGCTGTAAAAAACTCAGTAGGTATTATTAATAGCGCCATTAGGCATAGTATAATTGACCCTATTCCTGTTACCACAGATGACTTGAAGACATACACAGAGAAAGTAGGTAATTAAATGTTACTTGACGGAAAAACTTCGGAAGAACTTATAAAAATTAAAGAAGGCACATTAGAATTGATTTTCTTAGCTAATAGGGCAAATGAGATTGCTCATTCTGATTTGGCACACTCTTACAACATTAAGGTCAATCTAGAGACTATCCGTATTTTAGGGGATAAGGAAAGACTTGTGTCGTATATTGACAAGCACTATGACTTATCTATTACTAACGGTGAGGCTATTAAGCACTATATTGATGATTTGCAGTTTGCACAGGATGCTTTAATAGAGTGGATAGTAAATGGGGGAGATAACGATTGAGAGTTTCTTTAGGTTTATTAATAGGTTCATTAATATATGCATCTGTAAAGATAGATAAAGATGGAGGATTGACACAAGAAACCTCTATATATCTTATATCTATCTCTGTTATATGCCTTATTATTTATATCTTAGGAGGATAAGTTTTGAGAGGGTCTGAGCAAATTAGTGAAAGTACGTACTTCAAAGATATGGAGTACTGGGATGATTGGTCATTTAAAAATGGCATGTTAGAAATATGTGATGATAATACAGGAAAGCCTATGTATACTATAGGCGGAGGAAAATAAAATTATGAAATTTGTAGATTATTTAAATTTACTTTTAATTGTACTGTTCTTAGTTGAGTTAGTGTCTATTGTAATGTCGTTTGTCTACTACTTCAAGTCAAAAAAACTTACGAAAGAATTTATAGGTACACTTCCTGATGACGAGCCAGATGAAAATGGTAAGTATCCTCAACCAGACTATCTTCTTATGGATACAACCAGACAAAAAGTTGCCAGAGCATCTAAAAAAACTCTTCAATATGATTTATTAGTGTTTGGTTCGGCTACTATAATTAATGTTATTCTCCTTATTACGGAGCATCACTTTTATAGCTTTATGTTTGCAGGAATAATGTTATACTTCTTGGTAGATACTTATAGAAAGTTGCAGAGTTATGAGGACTAGTCTTAGTTTCCAAGAAATGGTTAAGTATTCTATTTATGTATACCACCACGTGTCAGACGGAACTCCTGTGTTTAATGCCAATTTTGAGGATTCAGCAGGAACACCTCATAAAGTAGTTATACTTTGTGTTACTGACTATATGAAAAAACCTGAAACTTATTATGGTAAGGTATGGTTAGAAAACAACTTAGGAAACCGTAGCTATGAGCGTAAGTTTAAGTTAGATATTACAGATAGAAACATTACTGCCGAAGATTTTTCACAATTAGTTGAACTTTCCTATTGACAAGCTAGTATATGAAGTGTATACTAGTGTACATAGAGTTAAGTAATTAACTCATGAAGGTATCTCAGAGTACCTTAGGAGAAATCCTTAAAATAATTAGGAATTAATATATCTCATATAAGTTATCAGTGGCGCACATACACGTGTAAATACCTCATTACATTAAATTGTATTAAATAAGGGTATTCGCTCTAATGCAGAGTAAGGAACTGTTAAAGTAGCTGTGTGATTAAGATGTATTAATGAGTAATTGCTTATGTCTGAACTATAGTGTATTTTGTCAATGTTAAGAACCTATGTCATTTTGTATACATCTAAACCGAAAAATAGTTATAGGGTAGACGAAGTATACGGTGTATTATAATAATTATAGAAAAGGAGAATTATTATGTTGATATTGTTTATTATTGGTATTGTTTCATCATTTTTAGGCACAGGCTATATGATGTGGGTACAGCACCAGCAACAATTAGCTTTAAGTTTGGATAATAGAGATGAAGAGCTTGCTGCACTCGAAAATGATATGTGGTTAGCTACTAGAATTTCTTATTTTGGCTACGCATTGGCAATGATTTACCTAATCTATACTCTGGTAATTGTGTAATGGCAGAAGAAATTATTAAATATCCTGATATGGTTGAAAAAATAGCTAGGTCAAAGCAAGAGCATGATAACAAAGAACAAAAAGAAATAGATGATAGAAAAGCTAAGTACCTTGATGAGATAAATGGATTTATAAAAGATGCCATAAATAGAGGCGATGACATAGTTAAGTTATCAAGTAGCTATATAGCTCAACTAAAAATTGTAGGCATATTTGATGAACTAACTAAGCTATATACTATTAAACGTAAGCATAAACTAATATATCAGGGTACGTTTATGTTTTCAAGAAAATACGTTACAGCCTACTATATGTACTTAGTTGACAAAAATTAAAACGTGTGTTAAAATTAGCATGCAAAATTAAAGAAGTAGTTATTAAAAATATTGTAGGGTTGGCTTTCGGAGTCGGTGGCTTCGGCGGTGGCGGTGGCAAAATTTAATTTATTTAAAAGAGGGTTGACACTCTCTTTTTTATTTGATATAATTAATCTATCAATGAAAGAGGGTAAAGTAAATGAATACATTTTTAAATACGTTTGTAGCATTGGGTCTTATTATACAGATATTTGTTATTAGGAAACGAGAAAAGGTTGAAGAACCTCAATACACAAGGCTAACTCTGTTATATGACTGGATTGGTATTATTATATGGACCCCTTTAATACTAGATAGGTTATATGCAGTGTTGATAACAAGAGAGCCCTTTGCTATATTTAGCACTATCTTAATTGTATTTATGTCTACAATTCTATACTACTTCTTTATCAAGGAACTAGTTAAACTGCATAGGAGATAAGCTATATGATACGGAATATACTATTTTGGTCAACATTTAGTTCACTATCAATCAGCTCACTTGCGCTTATAACATCTTTAACTTTATTATTTATTCTTAAACATAAAGGTCTGACTCCTAAAAAGTCTGTGGCTATGATAGGAGAATTTTCTCTTATTATGTTTTCTTTTTCGTTATTATCAGTTGTAGTTATATTCGGTATACCTTGGGCACTTCTGAATGGTTGGCATTTTTTATTTATAATCATTACTCTAGTTATACTAATACCCCTCCTAGTTGGATTATTAGATAGATACATGTCGTATGTTGTAGGTGATACTGAGTATGATTAGTTATAGATAGGAGATGATATATCATGGGAAATATAGAAGCACAAAGTCCTTATATACGTATATACAATAAATTCGAATGGGACGTAGTTATAAGTACTTTGCTTAAATATGATTACGAATGGACTAATAGCACGCCAGATAAATTAAAAGAATACTCTGATGGCTATGATATTTATTGCATATTTAACACAAAAAATAAACAAGTAGAGATTTCTAACTCTAGTTCTTTTGCAGGGTATCCTAGAGTAGATATGAAACAGTTCTTGTATAAGTTTAATTTATTAGATAAGGCAATTGATAACCCTAAATTTAAGGAATATGACCTAGTAAACAACGAGGGTGTACTTAGCCAATCAGAATGTAAACTGGTTGAGAGTCTTACTCGTATAATCCAAGCAGTCGACATAGACAAAGATGAGCTAGACTTTTTATATGATGAGGACTTTATATCAACAAACGAGTGGCAGTCGACTCACTATGATATATCTAGTGTACAAGAACTTTTGTATGAAATTAATAAAGGGGGTTGACATCCCCGTACATACATGGTAATATATAAATATACACAAGGAGAAAGAAAATGAAAAAACAATTTGTAGGTATATTTATCGGATTGGTAATATTAGTTGGTTTAATTGTAGGTATTACTCACACGATTAACAAAAGCAACCACCAAGAAGAACTTAGTCGTTCTTTATATAATAAAGTACGTGACGAGGAATTATCAGGTGACTTGGGTAAGAAACCATTACTAACCTTTGAACAAGAGTCAGGTGTGCAAACTACTAGCAAAGAAGACCATAAGCTCCAAAAGAGCCATATACACTCCTTACAATGTGATAGTATAGATATTACTACAGTTTACCTAATAGCTTCTGGAGACACCTTAAACGAAGCCTCACGAGTATTTGGAGGGTATCCGTTTATTATTACTTACTATAAGAACGGTAAGTTCATGAGTACAGCAGATTACTATGACTATAATAAAAAAATCATGGTACAGCTAGAGGCTGTTAATGGAATAGTCAAAACCAATAATATTTATTACTACGGTGATGGAGAAATGTTAAACATTACCAAGAGCTACCCACCAATTTTGGATAATAACTAAGGAGAAGCATAATGGAAAGATTAGATTATTTGGGATACAGACTCAACCAATTTATGGCAATTGATTCTGAAAAACCTGTGCGCCTTGTTGTAAAGACTTGGGGTCGTGGACGAGATAAAACAGTAACTCTCTGTGCGGATTATAATCCTGGTAGCTCTGTATCAATGTACTCTAATTTAATGGATGACGATGACTATGATAATAAGGAATACTATGAGGAACTTGCCGAGGAATATAATGACCAAGTTACGCAAGAGAGCTGGGATGAATATCGTAAGCAAGCATTAAAGGAAGTATATAAGTACAGAATGGAAGAAAAAACGGAGCTTAACGTTAAAATTAATAAGCTCCGTGATATGATGAAGGAGTTAGAGTAATGGACGGATATGAGGAATTAGAGGACGTAGTAGGCTCATTTGTATCTGTAGGAGATTATTTAGACATTCCTACACCAGATGAACGGGCAGTCGGTCTTATTAACAAGTACATTATTGCAACATTCCCTAAAAATCAAAAACCGCTTTACTATGTAGACCCTAACTTACGTGCCATTATTTCTAGCAAATACTGGTCCATCTATTTGAGCAACTCCTTAGGATTTGATACGGTATCCGAAGCAAAAAAGGCTCTTAGAAACTTAAAGTACAATAGCCCAGAGATATATAAAGTAAATCGTAATGGTAGTTTAAGAGGTATTTATTAATGAAAAGAATTAAATTAACTCAGGAAGCTAGAGATGAATTATATGAATTATTTACACAAGGAGCGGACGAAACTACATTTTCTGCTATGGAATTAATTAGAGCAGAGTACTATAATGATGGTAAAAACATTGTGGATGTTTCTCCTAATTTAAGGAAATGGTTATTCCCTAATAGTTCTTCTGAATTAGCACGTAATCGGCAATATAAGTTTGCATGGTTCTGGAGAAAAGCTACGCTTAACAACTTCGACTCTCTCATAGAAATAACCAATAAGTATAAATATGTGGTTTCTTGGTATAATCCTGAGGCTTTGAGAACTCATGGCTCATTTTCTACTTATGACGAGGCTCTTGATTCTATACATGCTTGGTGGAATCAAAATGAATATGTTCCTAGATATGTACGAGTAGTAGGAGATATTGAAAATAGAGGAAAAGTGACTATTGATTATGGTTTGCATGATTCTTTCTATCATATAGTAAAAGTTAAAGTAGGTGAAAAATGAACGAAAAAATACAGTATACCTTATTTAAAACTAAAAAGGTAGAGGTAATTGAAGAACATATTGAGGGTAATCCTACTAATTTTATTGTCAGAAAACTTAATGATAGTGCTACTACTAGTTATAGTAGTAAGGAGTTAGAAAATTTACTATTGTCTCTTGTAGGATAACCTGTTGACAATTAGGGTAGTCTATTGTAAAATAATCGTATAGGAGCATAATATGATATACAGTGAAGAAGAAGTTCATATTTTACATGCTAAGTAATCTATATTAAGGAGAATAATCATGGAAGAAAAAAGTTATAGTTGGGCGATATTGTATAAAGATGGCTCATTAAAACATATTGTAGACATTGAAAAAGATACAGAAGATAATGTTATTGCAGTGGGAGTCTCTCCGAACTTGTTTGGGTTTGGGTTACACTTTACTTTGGATACTGCTAAAAAAGTTCAAGAACATTGGAATAATGTTGAAGTTGATGGCATTCTAGTAACTGTGCCAGGTAAAGAAGCCTATGAAGATTGGCAAGAATACATTGGCGATGAAATAGGTAAGAAACAATTTAAGCATATGGAAAAATTTGGTGGGCTTACTATAGATTCTCTAGACAAAGTAGCTAAGGAACAACGACAGAAAGAAATTGAGTCTGGTATCCCGCCTTTGGTTACTCATGAGTCTAATAAAAAGTCAACGGTTAAAGTATCTGAAATTACAAAAGACATGCTTTTACCTACTGATAAACTAAAGGGTACTGTTGCTAAATCTACTAAATTGCCTGTATTTGAGGTAGATGCCGAAGAAGATAATCAACGTTACGTGTTTGTTAGTAAAAGAGACGCTCGATTATCCCTACAACTAATGAATGCTACAGTTTCTGATTTCATATTCATCACTTTACTTGATTATACAGAAATAGACGAATCTGAACGCTTTACTAAGAGTGATATTATTAACGAAGGGTTTAACCCAGATGATTTCTGGTCTATTCCTGCAGAAGATAAACAGAAACTTACAGTTAAAGACCTTATAGAGGTTATCCAAAATTAACTTTTAAAGAGAGTTGACACTCTCTTTTTTTAGTGTTATAGTATATTTATAGATAAAGGAGAAAACTCATGTCAAATGTATTAGCTTTACATAAACAAGTACAAGATATTAGCTTATTGTTAACTAAACACACAGAAGGAAATGCTTCGGTATCACTAGAAAATGACCTATCAGGTATTCGTATTAAAACCAAGGAAATAACAAATGGCTATATCATGCCATTAGGTAGGCTATTTAAAGAACTAATGGCACTAACTAATGTCCGTACTACATCAGAGCTGTTAGATGCACCCTATGATTTAAGAACTGCATTAGTGTTAGCAAACAAATTAGATAGGGAATTTTAATATGGTAAAAATATTGGAACACTATGTAGGCGTTAATATTTATGCTAGTAGGTCTATGTATACCCCTATGGAACTTAACTATATAAAAGATAAGATATATAGTGAATTAGACTATATACCAGAATCTATGTTAAACGATGCAGGTGATATTGATTTTTATAGTGTTAAAGATGATGTAAGTGATTTATCAGAGGAGTATACGGATAACCCTAAGCATATACTAGATTTGATGGTTGACCAGAAGTTACGTAATAACTTTTTAATGTCATTAATGGGTGGCTTAGTTACTGTAGATTTAGCTGAATACTATGATAATGACAATGTATCAACTATTTATGTAGATAGGTTTGAAGTTGTTGGGAATAAGGTTTATCTAGTATTTAGGATAGAAGCTAAAGACTCTGAACCCAATGAGGATATATTTGATTATATAGATGGTCAAGTCAGTGACGGATGGGGAGAAAATGGTACAGACTCTGTTGAAATTCCTGTTATCTATCTAAAAGGCAGTATATTTAAGCAGTATGTATATGAGCCTACTCCAGAAATAGTCATTAATGACTTAAATAGTCACTTACATGCACTAACATATTTTAAAGATAACTTATCACAAGCTAACATTGACGGTATGTACAAAGAGGTAGTAGAAGAGACTAGACCTAGTTTTTCTTTCAAGCCTTCTATGGTTAGTATTAGGTTATCTTTCTATAATAAGGAGTATGATAATGAGTAGAGATATTAAGTTTAGGGTATGGGATAAGCTTCTACAAGAATACTTCTCATGGGAAGATAGTGTTAAATACAATAACTACCATCACCTTATGGAAGATGGATTTGATGCCTGTGTTCTTGAGCAATTTACTGGATTTACAGATATTAATGGCATTGAACTTTATGAAGGAGATGTTTTACAAGATGCTGACACTGGATTTGTTGTCGGGCTTGTAACATTTAACAGTGAGTATGGCGAATATTACTGTGGTGATAACAGTTTGTATGATTGCCTTGATTGCCAGATAATTGGAGATATGCATCGTAATAAAGAATTAGTGGAGGATAACTAATGGAAGAAAAGTTTTTATATATGAGTACAAATGGGCTAATTGCCTTGATTAAGAAAGGTAATGTACTAGGAGTTCCCATTATAACACCTGTAGAACTACATTCGTTAGAACTTCCTCTTGGAGGTGATGCCCTTCTTACAAAAGAAGAGGTAGATGAGGCTAATTATATTAACCAAGACTACTTTATTGCTGTGTCTGAACACGGTGATGAAGAGGGTAAATTAGCTAGTGTTGACAAAATGAACAAAGCATTATTAGGTTAAGGGGTTGACAACCTCTTTTTTATTTGCTATAGTATACTTATAGATAAATAAGGAGAAAACAACATGGCTACACATAATATGCCTAACAGTAATTATAATGAGATTTGCGCACACTGCTACGGTGAATTAGAAAGTAAGTTCGGGTAATACATATGATTACGATAATAGTATTTGGATTAGTCGAATTACTAGTGTTTTCTATGTTTATCCAAATCCATCCCCAAAGAGGTAAATTTTATTTTTATACAACAAGCATACCTGTATCAATAATAATGTCCCTAGTAGTGGTATTATTATTCGGTTCTTTACTTGGAAAACCAGATATTACTTATACCCATATGGATAATAATAAGTACCGTGTACACCACAAAATTAGAATATTTGGAGAAAATATACTTACCGTAAACGGAGGCAGAGACGGGGACATTGCGGTTAAGGACGGCAACACGTATTACTATCAGGAGGATAAAAATGAGTGAATATAAAAGGTTTTGGGTAGATATAAGTGGTGAGTACTACCGTTTCAAGGAGTCAGATATTCTACCTGATAGAACATTGTCAGAAGATGTCCCTGATTTCGTCAAGAAACTTTATGCACAAGATAGGCTTGAAGTAACTCGTAGGGGAGTAGGTAATTATAATTTACTAGCCTATTACAAGGACGATGTGTCTTTACCTGATGTAATTAATGATGGTGATAGCATTATACAAGAAAGCTATGAACATGAAGATGTAACCGTTATACCTAGAGAGGTATTTGACAAGTTATTTCATGGGGAAGATTAGGGAGATTTAAGATGAAACCATACATATTGATAGCTTGTATATCAGGCGGAATATTATTAACTATATTGTTGGTTACTATTTTAGTAATCTATATAGCTCATGTTATGGAAGAGGGACTAAAAACATTTCTGTATGAACTATTATGGTTTGTTATAATTATAGCATCAATTTCATTTTATATAAGTATGCTTGTAGTATTTACACCAGAGGTAGTAATACTTACATTTTTTGTACTTGTAATAGGAGGGTTAGCAGCTAGTGAACAATAGAGATAGCAAAAAACGGTTAAATAATTTGCTAGGCTCAGAAAATACGAGTACTAGGGAATTTATACTAATAAGCCAGAATATAAAAGTAAGCAAAAAATTTCGATTTATTAATTATTACAGAGCGTGGGCTGATGAATATTTAAAGGAAGACTAATATGAGTAGAACTAGTGATTATATTAAAGAAATGTCTGATAAAGACCCTGAGTTTGCTAAATTAGTAGAGGAAGCTAAGAAAAACATGCTAGATGAGGTAAAGGATAACAAAAATGTCAAATAAGGAACATACCCTATACGCCTTAAGTAATCCCTCAATGCCTGGCATTATAAGGAGAAATAAACATGGCTAAATACCAAAAGAAACCCATAATTATTGAAGCTTTTCAGTGGGGTGTTGATTTAACACCTGAATGGGGAGCGGAGGCATTTGTTGAAGGTAAATTAACTGAAGTTGACACTGGAATAGACTTAGAATTGCATATTGAAACTTTAGAAGGAGAAATGGTAGCTGAACAAAGTGACTTTATTATTAAGGGTGTACACGGTGAAATATATAGTTGCAAACCTGATATTTTTGAAGAAACATACGTCAATATCAACGACACCGACACCGACCGTATCAGCCCTGATGGCATCGGCAATGATATTCATGAGTTTTTACACGGAGGAGATAAGTAAAAATGACAAAAAAGCAAGATGGAAATGTAATGGTTGAATTATCGCAGTTTATGGTTGCTGCAATAATTAGTGAATATGCTCAATTTAATGAAGATAATGAACTGATTACTGATGCTGACGAATACAACTCAATCGTTGTTGAGGGAACGCCTGTTGATGACGGAGGAGATAAGTGATGACTGAACCAGTAGCATATTTACAACTTGATACACATGGAAAAGAAATGGTTCATATTGAAAAAGATATGAATGGGTATGAAACTAAACCACTTTACACAGCTGAGCAGTTGCAACCTCGTGTAAAGATGACACAGTCTGAGTTTGATGAATTTAAAAAATTACTATCCGTCGGTATCAGCACAATTTATGAAGCGTTTGATTTGATTGATAGTGACAGAGGAGAAATGGACGAATTTGAACAGTTATACAATCGTTTGTTTACTAATGGTGTAAATGAACAAGCCAAAAACCAAATAGAGTTTTCTAAATTATGGGACAGTTTGTCAACTTGTTCGGCAGAGGAAACGATTGAGATTGTTCCTGATATGAAGTGGTTTGTGAGAAGTAAAAAAGTAGTAAAAGTAGTAGGCGAAAACAATTATTACGCATGGCTATTTGATAATGATTATTTAGACGTACCAGAACACATGATTAGTGATGTAATCCCACCATTAGCAATGATATTTGACACCAAAGAAGAAGCGGAAGAGTGGCGCAACCCGTTAACAGAAGCGGTTTTGTTGCCTGTGGAGGTACACTAATGAAAAAATTGGCGTGGTTTATTATATTTACGTCCTTAATTTTGGTAATAGTTATCCTAACCACTATTACCATAATGTTTACCAAACTAATGCTAGAGATTTACCTATCTTTAGCTATCTACCTTTTATTTGTGGGCATTATTATAGGTATATCTTGGGCTATCATTGAGGTACGTAAGAAGTAATAGTATAAGCATAAAGGAGATTTTAACACATGGATAAGATAGAGGCAATTAATAAAGCACGAGAAGAACTAAAAGTTATACTAGAAGATGATTGGGATTCTAGTATGGTAGAAGTCGGTATAGACCTATATTCTTACTATGAGGAAAACCATACTCAAACAGTTATATTAGTATTTGCTATGGATACAGACACTAAGTATGAGTTCACATTTGATAATGGAAAATTACTAGAAGTAATAGCCGTAGAGTTTAAGTGGATAAAGAGTTATGTATAATTAGATAAAATAAATTAAAGGAACCTATTGACAGGTTCTTTTTTGTATTGTACTATAATAGTATAGAAAAGAAAAGGAGTAGTAACATGATAACTAAAACAAACATTCTATTAGATAATCAACATAGTATAGCTACAGTTAGCCGTGTTGATGTTAAATATGGAACACTAGTACTCATATTTAATCGTGAGGGTGTCACAGTGACTTCAAATGGCTATAACCTTACAATTAATGAGCTTGGCGAGGTATCTCATTACCTAACAATGCAATCAAAGAGAGACCTAGAGAGATTACTACGTAACTATGCAGAAAATAATGATTCAGAGTACCTATTTGATGATAGAAAGTTCTTTAGTAAATTTGAGAAAAACATTGTAGCAACTTTTTAAATAAAGTATTGACATAAATTATTTACCATGATACTATAATAGTATAGAAAAGGAGTAATAACATGCAAGATAATGATACACAGTTTGATAAGGAACTAGAAAGCCTATGGAATGATATGCAATCTATGGATAGGCAAGAACTAGAGGCATATACAGAGAGATTGTATATGAGTCTATATGACATTAAATACAAACAGATGGTTAAAGAGAACGAAGAACGTGATTGGGCTCATAGAACCGCTTTGGTAAACCCATTTTAATGATACTTAAATCATGACTAAATATAGAGAGGTATAATAACATGGCATTAAATATTGTAACTTTAAAATCTAATAACTGGAAAGTATACACCCTAGAAGATGGTGAATACCGTGAGACACCCAAGCAATTCAAGTTTGATGTAGGTAGTCCATACTTCACACATGTAGATAAGGATATGGAAGATGTATTTTCAGGAGACTGGAATTACGTATTCTCACGTACCCTAAGCGTAAAGGAATTAAAAGAAATATACCTAGAGCATTATTTAAATGTATGGGGAAACAAGTATGAAGATGCTAAGGAACAACTAGAACGTTTCAATAAGATTAAAGATAACCTATAATAACTAATTATATCTGGAAATCACTAAACATATATAAACAACAGGAGAATAGTAATTATGTTAACATTAAAGGAGGTCGGAAATGACATTCGATGAAGCGATAGATGAAGTTAAATCACATGATAACACGTATGATGAGACGTCTGGTATTATGAATACTTTCTCGGTACTCGATATTATTGATGAACTACGCAAGAAATATGCGCCAACTGTTGAGATGACTAAAGAACAGCGTAAGGGACTATTGTTTGATGGGAAAGGGCGCGAAACACCTCATAAAAATTTTGTTTTTATGAAAGAAGTACAAAAGGTTAACGAAAAGAATATTAATATTGATATTTTAATGAGTGCGTTTGTACACCCAGAAACAATCAAGATTATAGACGAGGATATAGCAAATGACAGTAAAAGAACTAATAGCTAAACTCGAGGAATACCCCGAGGATTCAGTAGTAGGAGTATTGAATGAACAAGGGTATTCCGTAACTGATATTGAATTGTATACTGGTACCTCAGGACAAATTGATATATTGCCTGCATAAATTATTCTAGTTAAATAAAGTATTGACAAGCTAGTATATGAAGTGTATACTAGTGTACATAGAGTTAAGTAATTAACTCATGAAGGTATCTCAGAGTACCTAGGGATTAACTCCCTGAAATAATTAGGAATTAATGCATCTCATATAAGTTATCAGTGGCGCACATACACGTGTAAATACCTCATTACATTAAATTGTATTAAATAAGGGTATTCGCTCTAATGCAGAGTAAGGAACTGTTAAAGTAGCTGTGTGATTAAGATGTATTAATGAGTAATTGCTTATGTCTGAACTATTAGTTGTTAGGACACTACTTAGGTACGTAAAATGACGTAGGTTCTGAACCAAGTAGCAAAGAAAGAACAAGTAAATGAGGACTCATAAGTATGTGAAATGACATAAGTATCTGAACATGGATATAACATTAATAAAGGAAAGTAATATGAAAGAAAAAGAAACATATGGTATTGTTGAACTACGTTTACAAACAAACAAATACCAAGTAAAACAATTGAATGATATTATGTATTCTTATTATGAGTACTACAAGTATGTACTCAACAAGGCTAAGTCACAACTAAAGTATATGAAGCGTAATCGTAAACGCCAGCAGGTGCTTAGACAACTTAAGCGTTGGCACATTGCTAAGTATACACCAACCAAGGAACAAAAGAAACATAATACAGCCCAGTTAAAGGAAATCACTAAATCTTACCACATTGAGTCTGGTTTTAGCTTTCGTACATGGGTTTATAATATTAATAAAGATAAGCATAAGCATCTATCCTCTGATATTCGTGGTCTAATTATTGACCAAGTGTGGAAAGGGTTAGACAATGTTATCTATGGTAAGGGTAAAAAATTAGGGTTTACTAAATTCTCTGATTTTACTATTGTCACCAAGAACTATACATCACCTTTTAAAATATCTAATAACCACATTGTGTCACGTGCACATAACTTTAATATCAAACTAGCTCCTTTTGATGACTACCGTAAAGAGATTATGAACAACCGTGAGCTACGTTATATTCGTATTGTCCCTAAGGTTAAGAAGAACCATACAGATTATGCGTTACAAATTACCTATAAGGGTGCTGTCCCACTAAATAACCGTAAATTAGGTACTAACAAATCATTGGGTATTGACATTGGACCATCTTCTTATGCTTATGTGACAGATACTGAGGCACGATTAGGCGCATTGTTTGGGGATGCTGATAAATACAATAAGCGTGTGGAGATAATTCAAAAGAAAATGTCACGTTTAGATGAGTTAGCAAACCCAGATGCTTTCACTCCTACACCCAAGGGTCATAAGTATATTAAGGGCCATAGATTGCACCATACCCATCATTGGTATAAATTACGTAGAGAGTTACAATATATCTACCGTTTGAAGAGCCAACAACGTAAATTTGAGTTTGAAGCATTAGCAAACCATTTAATTTCCTTATCTCCTAATATTAAGATGGAAAAGTTATCTGTACAAGGATGGGCAAGTGGGTTGTTTGGTAAATCTATCGGTAATAATGCACCGTCTATGTTAATGGAAATTATTAAGCGTAAATTAGCTTACCATAACGTAGAACCTACCATTATTAACACAGGTAAAGCTAAGCTATCTCAGTTACACCACGATACAATGCAATATGAAAAGTCCCAGCTTAATGAACGTAGTAAGTACATTAAAGAACAGCATGTACAACGTGACTTATATTCTGCATGGTTAGCCTCACACGTAACAGAAGACCTATATACGGTAGATAAGGATATAGATAATTACTTTAATGCTTACCTACTATTACAAGAGGAAGCTATACAATACCTAACTAATAACCTGAACGTACAATTAGACTCCTTTGGACTACGTGCTAATAACTTTACTACAAAAATAGAGTTAACACAAGTAGCTTCTTAAAATTAGACATAAATGGTTTCTTCATAAACCAAGGACTAAAGTCCTAAAATGATTAGGATAATTATCTTCACGATGAACTATCTATGTCGGGTAAATAACACCTAGAAATGTCATTAGATTAAATTCTATTAAATAAACGTTTCCGCTCTACAGTAGAGTAAGGAGTAGTTAAAGTAGTGAATTGAATAATGAAAATAATTGGAATAATCACCTAAAATGAAAAAAGGGAATAAATTGAAACTTCAAAATAAAAAACCCTCGTTAGGTATGAAACATGGGTTTTGACATGGGAATGAAACAAGTAGTGTAACGAATTTAACAAATTGCTATAATTGGAGAAAAACACAATGAGCAAAGAAGTCTCTATATATTTAAATGGTAAAGAACTTTTCAATACGACAGAACAAACAGAACAAACTACCTATAAAGTTATAAAAGATTATGGTGATTTTGTAGAAGCTGATAATGGTATGTTATATTGGGATTCAGATGATGGGTTATCAGGTGGTCAGGTTCCAAAGGATACAGTTATCGGAACTATGACATATAAGAGTAGTAAAGGTGTTGTAACAGTCTATCGTTCACCAAACTACCATAACATCGGGTATATCTATATTGATGGTAATATTTACATACTATCAAAAACAATCTATGAACCTTTTACTGTAAATCGTTAAGGAGTATAACACATGGATAAAATGAAGGTAATAGATAAAGCACGGGAAGAACTAAGAAAGATACTACTAAAGGATTGGGATTATTACTTAGTAACTGGTGGGATTGACTTGTACTCCTATGATGAGGAAAACCATACTCAGACAGTTATTCTAGTATTTTCTATGAATACAGATACTAAATACGAATTTACATTCTACAACGGTAAGCTATTAGAACTAATGGCAGTAGAACTAAAGTGGAAAAAGACTTACGCTTAATAAATAATGTATAGATAAGGTATTTCAGAGTACCTAGGGAGTAATTCCCTAAAATGGTTAGGATATTATTACTTTATATAACACATCTACGTAGATACAAACATCAGATACCCTATTATGTTAAATCATATTAAATACGGGTATCCGCTCTATTAAAGAGTAAGGAGTAGTTAACATGTGTTATGTAGTAAATGGTAGTAATTGAGTAACCCCTGTGTTTGAACTATGTATGTGAAGGGTCTGAACGATTAGAACACTTAAAGATATGTTATCTAGGGTTATAATATAGTGTCTGAACAGCGAAAATATGGGATTGAACAAGCAATAAATAGGTTAAGGAGAAGTAATGAAAATAGAAGATGCAAAAGTATTTAATAAATATATCTCAAGCCATGCTACCTATTCTAGAACAATGGGACAAGACGGTAATCACCAAACATATTGGGTAAAAGGATAAGAAACATGACGATTAATGAATTTATGCACACCCTACCATTTATATACACGCATGTAGACCTTGTATTTATGGTGACATTTATCCTTGCCTCTATTATTATACTAGTATTTAGCTTAGGTGACATGTATGATTTAGGAGACTTTGTAAGAGCTGGTTTAGGGTCAGTGTTCATTGGCATTGTTATATCCCTATTTATACCTGTAGTATGGATGTTTGTAACTCCTATTACCAACAGTCAAATAGATTATGCACGAGGAACACAGACTAAAGTTATCAAAACTAAGTCTTACGACCTCTCAGGAGCAACCTCTAATGGTTTTACAGACCAAGAAATTCAGGGGAATATATTCTACGTAAGTGGTAGCTCTACCGATACAACAAGTTACCGATTTGTTATTAAAGATAACTCAGGTAATTATCAAATTAGAACACTTAAAGATATGTTTGGTAAGGTTAATAAGAATGACATCTACATTAATCAGTCAAGGAATAATAAGCCTCATTTACAGGTTGATACACATAAGTATGTAGATAAGAGAATGGCAGAATTAATTGACACTAATAGTAATTACTCCTCTACGTGGAAAACCTATACATTCTATGTACCAGACAATAGTATTACGTCTAAGTTTAGTTTTAAATAGGATACAATGATATGGCATAAAATGCACCAACTATAGGAGGATATATGTCTAGGTTATGTAAAGGATGTATTAATATGTTTTATGAACACGTTAGAAGATAAAATGAGCAAAAATAATCTGAAAGGTAAATAGTATGGTTACTATAACAATATCTGTTCTAATATTTTTGAGTGTTTTTACAGTAGACTATATGAGAACAAAACCTCCTAAGGAATTTAAAGTAAAGCTTTGTGATGTTGTTATAAACGTATTAATGAGTTTACTTGAAGCTACAATGCTTTCCTTAATAATAATCCCTACTTTAGGCTTACTATTAGGAAATCGAGTTATTATATATACACATGTATCAGATAATAAGTATAAGGTTACAGATAGTTACCACTTATATAGAGAAAACCTATTAAAAATACCTGCTATCCATAATGATACAATTTCTTATAAGATAGGTGATAAATACTACTATTCATCAGATAAATAATTATAGCCCTTGACTAGAAAAAGTAGCTAAAGCTAATAAGTAATAATAATGCCACCTACTAGGAGAGGAAAGTAAATGAAAACAATTTTAGATGCAATATTTATGCCTATTATGGCAGGTACTATGTTTACCCTACTGTGCCTAATGGTTAAATATGGTTATATAGAAAATATACGTATTAATAAGAGAAAGTTTTACACTTACTTATTACTATCTATTGGTTCATTATACTTAATAGAGATTATAGGGTATTTTATATAAAGGAGTTAGATAGTGGTAGATAAGAAAGAAATAGAAGATTTATCCCAACTTGTGTTTGAAGCAACCATTGCATATAAGCTTAACCTAGATAAGGTATCAAATGCAACAGGTGTAGGATGTAATACCATTATAATGATACAGAGTGGTAATCCCTTTGTAGAGTATAGCGACTTTATCAAGGTGAGGGATTATGTAGATGGGTACTATAGGCGTAAGAAGCGGTTGCGTAAGTGAACGGGTGGTTACGTGTGGTACCAGTTGAGTGAGTGGTTAAACATAGGGGTAAACTATTACAGTTACAATTAAAACTAAATTATGATGCCCTAGGCTCTCGCTCCACATTGCTTTTCATGATGGGAGTTCTCGTGCCACAGAAAAGTTAGCACATTCAACGCATATTAGCACATAGGTCTGAACTTGTCAACACATATGTACTCAAAAACTCGCTATTTAAGGGAAACTTAACAAAAAAGTTAGCAGAAATAGGCACGTATAGCACACAGTATACGTAGGAGGCTATGAGAGGCTCATACAGGCATTTTAAGGCACCACGAGTATAAACACCTTAAACGGGGTAATAATCCCTTAAGCACGAGTATATAGATAATTCATCCCCAAGCAACGGGGATGTTTTTTATTTTAAAAAAGTGTTGACATGGTTATAGGGGTATGGTATAGTTAATACATAGACATAAGGAGAAAACAACATGGTAGGTGCATGGTTAGTATTCGTGTTATCCCTAGCAGTACTCTTAGGAGGTGTATGGGGATTACACAAGAGAAGTATGTGGCACTTCGCAGTAGGTGCTATGGTAGCATTCTTTATTATTGGGGCATTGGTGTGTTTATCAGCTTCATCAATGTATTTAATTAATTCGAAATAAGGGGTTGACATCCCCGTACATACGTGATATTATATAATTATAGAAGAAAAGGAAAAGGTATAAACTCATGAAAAACACAATCAACTACATCGTAACTAAGCACGCCAAGGATAGACTCAAGAAACGTATGGGTACTAAGCCATCAGCATCTCAACGTCAGTTCAAACTCGCTGTTGAACGTAACATGTTAGGTAGGCAAAAGTTACCCTCATTCGTTACTCGTTGGATTAAGAGTGCTACAGAACTACGTAATGATATTGATTATGAAAAGGACGTGGCATTATACAACAAACACGCATTTGTATACAGTATTAATGGGGATGACTACACGTTAATCACTGTACTAGAGACGCCTGAACAATTCAAGCAATACTTGTAAGGAGTATTAGATGTCTGCAATAATGTTTGTAATTAATGTATCCCTAGCTGTGGCTGACCTCGTGTTAAGCATAATGTTTAGTGAGTTGGGGCGTAACAGTGATGATAGGAGTGAGAAGATGAGGTATATCTCCTTTTCTATTATCTACGCTATAATGATGATTTACTTTACTATACAAGCAACACTTATTTGACATTGAAATAATAAGGTGTTATAATAGAAGTACATACAACAAAGGAGAAAAAATGACTAAAGTAAATAGTATTTTGAATTACATTAAGGGGTACCAAGACAGTATCGAAAGGTTACGACACAATGTCCCTGGATTTACATTTAACGGGTTCACTTTCACAGTGGATACTGAAACACGTTCAGGTGCTGAAGTACAGGTAATTACTGTGTTTGGTATTGTTAATACAGAGCTTGATGAAGGGGCTATGGATGCTATCGTTCAAACAGTGCCCAAGCTCAATCAGAGTATCAGTAGTGTCACTGTTACGGACTATGGGCAAATCATTAAGGAACCTAATGCCCCTATTTATTACAACCAAACTATTGAGATTGTCACAACAAACGAACAGGTTGACCAATTAGAGGTTTGGGGGAAAGACAGGGGGAATGACAGTGATAACTTCCTAATTTCAGATGACATCCCCGAAATGCCTGTTGTTTACTCGTATAATAGAACTTATTACAAGTACAGTGTTGTTACACCCGACTGGAGTAAAGACTCCGCAGACGAGCAATTAGAGGGCAATAACGAGGTGTCTGGGGATGAAGTAGCACACGACTCTGGTCACGACCTCACGGAGCAAGAAGCTAAGGAAATTCTCGATAACATGTTAGGTAAGAACGAGGAATTTAATGCCCTTACTGATGTATTGTATAAGTTGTTCAAGGCAGGTACATTCCCCGAAGACCAACCCAAGACTCTTAAGGAATTGATTGACAAGTTCCAAGACGAGAATGGCACCACAGAAGATTCAGAGGGTAAACAGAATGTTATCCTAAAACTACCCGAGGAAAATATCACTTTAAATGATGGCATTGATGAATACCCTTATGACATTCATTTTGTATCCACTATGACAGATGGTCCCGAAAAAGTAACCTCAATTGATATTGGGGGAGCCACTACGAATAACAGTAAGTTCTTCCAAAAAGGTCATAAGGTAATATTGTCTATTAGATTTGAAAATCTTACGGTTGATATTACAACGGCTGTTATTGACGAAGTAACCGAAGATAATGATGGGCGCTTATTTGTTACTGAACAATTACCTACACCATCCCCAGTGAAAGGTGAACGTGGCAATGAATTAAAGCGTGAGGGTATTAACTCTAATAACCCTTATGGTATGGTTAACTCTGACCCTAACCTATCAAATGATAAGCATTCAAACCGTCCCCCACGTTCTCAATATAAAGACCTAAAGGGGGAACCTGGTGTAGAGGGGATGAAAACAACTATTAAAGTAGGCAACGGCAACTCTTCTATTGTAAGTGACGGGGATACTATTACTCTTAATGGTAATAAGATTATCCTAAACGGTGAGGAAGTACCTAACGCAGACCACCTTGTATTAAAGGGTGTTAAGATTACTCTAGGGGATATTACTCTTAATGCAGATGAACTCGTGTTTGACGGGCATATTAACTTGAATGAGTCTGCCAAGGAGGATTAAGGTATGAAGTTTGTGTTATTAAGTAGCAACCATATGTTTCCTGACAACTCTGTTTCCTCTAATTCTAGGGTAGTAGAATATGACTCTTTAACACAGTTAATGGAGGATTTAGCACAGAATAGCTTTTGGGTTATCGGTGACACTAATGCTTTCAGGGTAGAACAAGTACTACCTTACGAGGAAGCACGTAAACATTTATAAATTAGTCAAACACTCTTAGTGGGGTGTTTTTTAGTGCACAAATAAAAACCCTTACTTAGTAAGAGCTTTAAATTCATTCATGAGTCTTTGGGGTATAGGCAACACTGTAATCAATACTGGTTCTCCATCTCTCATACCGTATATAAACGTGTACCCGTTGTACATGACGATTGAGTGGGGATGATTGTCTATTGCTAGGGCTATCTTAGTCCCGTACTTAGCTAGTTGCCCCTTAAGGTCTTTCTGGTACTTACCCCGTGCTAAAGCTAGTTTAAATTGTCTATCAACTGCCTTCTTTGGAAGACCCATACGTGATTTAACTCTTTTACTTCCATGCCGTGTTACGCTCATGTGTAATCACCTCCTTTAACCTATTTTAGCACACTATGTATTTTTGTACAATAGCACTAGATACTCACTATTCCTTAGTGGTTGAATTATTTTAAATATAACGATATAATATATTTATAGGTATATTAGATTACCTAAGGCTATATTTCTTAATAAATATAGGGAACTAATGTTGTATAATACATATATATATAATACTATGAGGTAATAGTATATGGTTAAGGAAGGGTAATGAATGATTAAGCTTGATGAAAAGAAAATACGCAAAGGCAAAGCAGTTGGGCTTCCTTATGTCGGTAGTAAAAAGAAAATTAGCAAAAAGATTGTAGAAATAATTAAGCAGAATTTTGGAACTGATAAGACAGTTTACGATGTGTTTGGCGGTGGTGGTGCAATTACTGCGGAACTGATGATTAACGGTATTGATGTTGTTTATAATGATTTTGACAGTGATGTAGTAAACATATTAGAAAGTGTATCTAAAAACGAGGAATCATATATTAAATCTTTGATTGTTTCCAGAGACAAATTTTTACAAATAAGAGGAAAAAAATGTAGAAGTTCGTTAGAAGAGTTTATTTTGCTATTAAATAGTTTTGGCAATAACCGGCGTTCATATATTTATGATAAAAAAACAGCAGATTATCGTTTTAAAATGGCAAAAGAGATAGTTGATAAAGAAAAAGATTTTGAGACATATAAAAGAACAGAAACATACAAAAGTTTTAAAAGCCCTGTTAGATTGCAGCAATTAGAGAGATTAAACCAAGTGTTATTGTTAAAAAAACATATGAGTGGTAGAAATGTTGTAACAAAAAATCTAGACTATAAATGTTTTTCAAATGTTAAAAATGCAGTCATATATTTGGACCCTCCCTATGAAAATACAGAACAGGAAGCTTATAGGAAAACAATAGATTATTATGAGTTTTATAACTGGTGTGTATATATGTCAAAAAATAATATTGTATTGTTATCAAGTTATGAAGTTTCAGATGATAGATTTGAATGTGTTTACGAATTTAAAAATGCCAGAAGTACTATGGCTGGTGGAGTTACAGATAAAAGAACAGAAAAATTATTTATGGTGAAATAAAAAAACATCCTCTTAGGTGTATACTCATTTAGGGGATGTTTTTTATTTTAGGGGTTGACACGTGTTTGATTAGGTGGTATAGTAAGAGTATAAATTAAACAAGAGGTTAATAACATAATGGCAAGAACATTTAAAGACTTTAATACAGACGATGGCTCATACTTTTTTGATGAACTAGACGAGCGTGAAGAATATGGCAAAAAGGCATGGAAAAAGACTAAGCGTGTTGTCAATTCAGAACTAGGTGGAGACCAACAAGAATACCGT
>AEKF01000004.1_pt1 | contig 139667 bp, 167 predicted proteins | sample 342668 | NCBI WGS metagenome assembly AEKF01 (sample SAMN02954267, study PRJNA50815) | food metagenome | biome: terrestrial; feature: fermented food; material: kimchi; isolation source: Jonggazip commercial cabbage kimchi | place: South Korea | collected 2009-06 | reverse complement strand
CTGTGCCCGCTTTACTCAATACGCTAGACCTTGATGGGCTTGTTATCGTGGGGCTTGCTATTAGTCTACTATTATGGGCATACCACAAGGCCACAAAATAACTAAAAAAGTTACAAAAAGGGTTGACACCTGTTTAATAGCATGGTATTATAACAGTATAGAAAAGGGGCAATAAAATGACTAACAGAATTACAGATAGAATGTGTGAACTAAACAGTCGTATGCGGGTACGGTATGGCAAGGCGTACAGCCTATTCAATGATACACTCAATACACGTCAGTATATTGATAACCTACAATCATTCACGGAAGATTTTAACCCGCGGACAATTCAAGCATTAGAACGCTATGTAACTAGTAAGTTTGTTAGATAGGGCTTGACAAGTATAGATACACGTGATATACTTAAAGTATAAAGAAAAGGAAGTAACAACCATGACTAATACACAATTTACGGCTACTATTGTATCACGAACGGCATATGATACTAAAGATAATGATAGCGTTGCAGATTATACGTTTACGTCTACCCCAGTTGATGATATAATCACGGCACCAACTAAAGAGTTGCTATGTGGACGACTTGCAAGATATTTTAATGTAGACGTTGATAGCTTTATGGACGTCTTTACTGATGACACTTATACAGTTGAAGAGAATAGACAATTAGTTGATTATGTGATTAATACCAATGCTTGACAACTACGAACAACTGTGATATACTTAAACTATAAAGAAAAGGAAGTAATAATCATGACTAATACAGACTACAGTGAGACACAACTAGCAACCGACTATGAACTTGACGAAACTTTGAACTCTTTAGGATATGATTTAGACTTGTCCGACTACGGTCAACAACCTTACTAAAATAAGTACTTGACAACTTTATAATTTTGTGGTAGGGGATATACCCCTGCCTTTTTTGGCTATAATGGGGTACCTGCTCAGGGAGTGGTAGGGTGCTCTCTTAGGGAACCCATTTCCAGGCCCAGAATCAAGGCCACCGTGAAAATCCCAAGTACCATAAATAGGAACCCACCCCAGTCCCCCAAACAGGCACACGGATAGGACCACAAACAGGTAACATGATTCGGTGCACGAACATGAAGGATAGCGTATGGGATAGCTAGGACCCATAAACAGGTACACCAAACGAGTCCCACAAACAGGTCCAATAAACAGGCGCCAATACATAGTCCCTCATATAGGAGCAGGATACCCCCTCGGTCATATAGGGAGATAAGGATTCGGTAAGAGGATGGTTTAGGAAAACGCAAAAAATCCCCCAGAAAAATCTGAAGGGATTGGGAGGGAATGAGTATCAAAATCAGGGGAGAAGAGAGAGTCAGAGAGGAGGGATATAAGTATGCTCAGTGTTTCACAGTAGGGTAGATGGGGTTAGCTTGAGTTGGCAAGGTACCCTTATCGCATCGGCAAATTGGTTTTTTACCAACTTAACCCCAACAAAAGGCCCTTTTCCAAAATTCCAAATATGTTTTTCCCAGTGATATTTATCTAAGTCCTCCCCCGCTTCATATAGTTGAGTAACTTGGTATCCTGGTTCACTCTTATCTTGGAATAATCCCAATCTATCCATAATGTTTACGATGCTATTAAAATACATAGGGTCTTTTTCTATTTCATACTTCCATTCATCCACGCTTATTACTCTATCAAACATTGTAAACCCTCCTTTTTATCCATCAAAATAGTGTGCCGTATCTATATACGATAACCACTCTTTAATTACTTTATATGGCATTTTATCTTGCAATTGAAAATTTTTATCAATAACAACTTTTGATGATATTTTATACTCTTTCTCAAACTCTTTCATCTTTTTAATTGAATAATCTGGTTCGTTTACGAAATATATCTCACTGGCATCATACCCCAATTTTCTTAGCATTTTTTTTAATTGATTTGTATCTGACATTACTTTAATCTTCTTTTCCTTATTTACTATAAACATATTATACCACATAAAAAGGAGCCTGTCAAGGCCCCTGTCAAGGCCCCTGATTAACTATTGTATTAGAAACCTGCTCAAACTTTTCTTTCGATATTGTTCTCCTCCTATTTTCCTACTAATTTGACAGACAAAGTTGCGACAGCTCCATAATCCCATCCAGAACCCGAGCCATCATATAAATTGGCCTGATAAATTTGTTTGTTTGCTCCGTAGAAGGTAACCAGAACACTTTCTGAGTCACCATCATAGTCGTCTTCTGTTTCTATGTTTGTTATTAAAACATCCCCCTCAAAGGTGTTCTTTAATACCCCAATATCAGCATACCCACAACAATCCCCTTCATCTATTGATTCTTCAAGGTTGTTGATATTAATAACTTTTCCTACTAATTCTTTGATATTACCACTATCTCTAGATGAAACTGTGAATAGTTTCTTAGTCATATTTCTTCCCCTTTTTTAGTTTTGCTTATGTACCCATTATAGCATAGCTATAACAGATTGTCAATCACAAGTTATCAAACTCTACGTGCTGATTCCATTGCGTATCGTAACTCATTAGTGATTCTGGTAATACCTGTTTGATTTACAGATAGTAGAAGACTACCGTCAATAACAACCTCATTAAACCGTTCACCCTCAAAGTGACGTGATGCAGTGTACTTAATCAGCCAGCCATTGTCTTTAACCGTGCTGTTATCATAGCGCTGTGCATTAGGATGGGCCTCTAGGTAGCCCTTCCGTGCATAATAAGCTGCCGTGCTATTACCAAATACAACTACCCGGGTAAGTAACTTTTCTTCCTCCCGCATAGTAGCATCCCTGTCTTCTGGTTCATCTTCTGGTTCAATAGCGGATGTATCCGGTGTAGTATCCGGAAGCGTCCTAATGAAATGCCAGAGTTTTTCCTTTGTGTTAAACGCTAGGATATCCTCCAGAGAAGCAACATTATTACCTGGGTCGAAGTCCATGTGTGGGGCGTACACCGCAAATTCCCCCCGAAAATTCCCTGTGTAGACCGACACCATGTAGACCTGATTATCTGACGCGCGCACCCCCCAAAAGCCCGAATCCATTGTGTATATCCTTAGATGTAGAAGGTGATTTATGAGTGTCTCGAACTCATTCCTGTCCTGTGTGAAAAACTGTAATTCTTGTGTCATTAGCTATCTCCTTTTATTGCTATTCTAGTGAACTTTGAGGGGTCATACCCCCACTTTTTAACTTCTGTTTCGGTTATCAAATTACTGTTGTGAATAGGTTCTTTTTTCTCCTTAAAACTATCCGTGATACCAATAGCAGAGTCGTATAACCTCTTGACTTTTCCACCATCAGTTTCTTGTTTAGATTGCCAAACGTATTTTTTCTCTTTCTCAACAAACTTGTCATGCGCCCATTCCCGTGTTAATGGGTTAGCAATAGCAACAATAGGTTGCCAATCCTCAATAAAGTACACCACAGCATCAAACTCCCTATACAGTTTGTCTTGAAAAAATACCACCACGTTTGGATTAAGAAGGCCCATGTTATATTCCTTGTCTGCTTCTTCAAACATTTCAACAATCTTCTGGTATTGTTCTTCTGTAAATTTCTTAGTCATTCTTATTCTGCTTTCCGAAGTGTGTAAATTGTACCCATTATTAGATTTTAGATACAACACCTCAATCATCGCCGTCAACGTTAGTATTCTGACTCAGTAAGAACTATCTTGCCCCATTGACCAACTCCTGCGACTTTACGTCTGGGTAAAGCCTACCCAGCTTTTTGTTTAAAATTTATAATGTTCTTTACTGCATTTTCATCACGGTCTAGGATAGTGCCTGTAGTTAAATAGTTTTTCTACTTGGACATGCATGTGGGCGTTTGGTACTATCTTAACGCTATGGGTTTTTATTATCTCTCTGTCCTGCTTTCTCCTTTTTTGACTATACCTAATGATACCACAAAAAAAGGACCCTGTCAAGGCCTAATTTTTATATTTAATAACCATGGAGTACCACTGCCTCACGGGCAAACCACACTAAGTGTGGCCCATAGTATATGCCCACAGCATCCGTGCGCTCGTCGTAGGCGTCGATAGTTCCGCTTGTGTACTCAACCTTCACCCTGAAGGTTCCTGGATTTGTACCAGGAACAGCGTACCCATAAGGGATACAGTTGTAGTACTCCGGAACGTCCCCGCGGGTGAACTCCTTAGAACCGTACCCCAAATCCGCGTTGTACCTATTCTTGAAGACCAAATCCTTGGAGTACTGAAACTTATTTAACTGAAACTGCTTCCCGACTATATTGCTCATACTAGGCCCCTTATTCCGAATCAGCGACAATGATTGTCTCTGGGTTGTTATATTCAAAACTATAACCAGAAGTGCTATTTTTCCTGTTATTTAAAACAGCACTAATATTAGTAGCCTTAATTCCTAGATAATCGCCAGCTTCTTTAACACTATTAAAATAATTTTTACTATCATCACTAAGATTAATACTGATTATCTTCTTTTTATGTACATCAGCTGCCTTTATTAGATGGTGTCCATAGTTGTTATTATATTTTTTTGTACACCACTCTAAATTTTTCACCATATTATCGTGTTTATTTTCATTAATATGGTTAACATCATTTTTATTTTCAATTTTTGCAATAAAAGATTCTGCTACTAGTCTATGAACGTAAAACCTTTTCTTTTTTCCATCTTTTGATAGTGATACTGTCAAGTACCCACGATTTACGTTAGTTTGTTTTTTAATAGTATCTTCATGAATACTTTTAAATTTTCTATGCCTTTTTAAACTTTTTACTCTTCCGAAATTGCTAACTTGATACAATCCCTCGTAGTTCTCAATATCTTTCCATTCTTCAATTTCTTCATTTGTTGTCATTTTCATTCCTTATCTACAATCAAAATATCATTTGGATGCAGCCATGCTTGCATTAAGTCTTCGTCCGATAGGTCTAAAAATTCATTGATACCCTCTGTTATGCCTAGCATTTCTGCTTCAATAATGGCATGTTTACGCTCAATTAAGGAAAAGAAAGTGCTGTTTTCTAAATAGTAGTATAAGGTATTTTTGTCTTCATTAGTCATCTCAACAGTCGGCGCATATTCTTGTCGTAACTGTTTAACAATCTCAATTATAGTATGACTATTAAATAGTTTCGTAATATCATGCTCTTCTAATTTTTTAATCGCTTCATCAAATGTCATTTCCCTAGTCCTTTCAATACGTATTGTAGATTACTTGGCTTGAATACGTATAAACCGTCTTCGTATTCTGTGTCAAATTTAATACCAAATTCGTTAATCATTGTGTCTTGAAACTCTAAAATGTCACGGTTAGCGGTTCGGCGTTTAATGTTAAATGTGTTCTGATACCAAGTTGATGTAAACGTGTTGCCTGCTAACACAGGGTGTAGTAATTTAAAATATCGTTCATGTTTTTTCATACGATGAAACCACCTTTCATGTGTAATTCTATTGTAGCACAAAAAAAGGACCCTGTCAAGGCCCTTTTCGTAACTATATAGGGATGTGTTGGACAAATTGTCCGCACCTCGCGGTGTCACAGAGGTAGGTCCATTTCTTGGTAGTCCTTGTTGTTAGACTGGAACCTACGTCCTGGGGTTAGGCCTACCTCTGTGATACCATTATGGTCTTGGAGTCCTTTATTATATCCCTCCATGTATTCCACATCGCGCGGAAAACGAGGAACGTTATTGTTGACGCCGTCGGTGTACCCAATGTTGATTAAGACAAAGGCCATTATTTCAGCACCTCCAAAGAGTATTCAGGGACAAGAAATGTTTTCCTATCCAGAGTGATGAGATATTCTGGTACATATTTCGAGGACCAATCAGTATCCTCAGTGAGTGCCTTCACCTTCCCAATACCGCCTATGTGGCTGGGGAACTTGCTTTCTAAGTACAAGGTAGGTATTACCGATACCTTTGCACCTACCTTTAGCCGATGGGCCATGCTCATAAGGCACCTTCGTAGTAGTACACCTTACGTGCCTTAGACCTAATAGGGTCCACCGTATCTGGGTATACTCGAGCGATGTATTCATCCGCGCGCTTACGTGTGACAAACTTCATGGCTTTGTCAAAGTCATGTTCTGTGATACCTTCCTTACCAACGAACCCGTACAGGAACCGTCCTTTGCCCTTAATTTCAACGACCCATTCAGGTACCACGGTCGTGTAATCAATACCTTCTGGGTAGACCTGTGTTTGTAGGTCTACCCAGGTACGCCAGTCAATTCTCTGTTCTTCCCCTCCGAGCCAGTCACTTTCTTCCTCGTCAGCCATGCCAATGTAGTCGCTTTCTTCTAGCATGTCTTGGTTATGTTCATCAGATGGGGCAATATTTGAATAGTAGGCCTCTGTACTACCAATCAGCACACGTAGGGAAAGAATGTCGCCTGCCTCACCCTTGTCTTTTAGTTCATCCTTGTAGTAGACCTCATACTTGGCTTCTTCCCAGTTGTCACCGTCGGGTAACACGTTTAACATGAACGTTTCTGGAGTGTTGGCCTCCATTTGTAGGAAGCGGGCCAATTCCTTGGCTGTTTTATAGGTGTGAGGGAACTTAATAAACAAATATGATGCCCCTTGTCTATTATTGTCCTCTACCCCAACCACTTGTAACCCGCGGTTGTACAAAGATTCTACCCAATTTTCAATTAATGCTGTCATTCTATTCTTCTTTCTGCCTTAAAGGCGCTTCAAGTAGTTGTTAACTTCTTCTTTATTAGCTTCTACCGTGGAAATATCCTCATGAACTCCTTTGAGGGACGTTTTTGAGAGTACTTTGGCATTGGTGTTTTTGTCTAGCATCCCAAAACCAATAACGTTGCCATCCGTGCGCACACCATTAGCTTCCATAATAGATTGTAACACATCCATAAGGTCTTTGTCAAGGTTTCTGTTGAAAGTTTTGTAGGCTTGACGAAGGGTGAGGATTACATTCCCTTCCTCATCTACCGTTCGTGCCACTTCCACAGATACAAAGGATTCCATGCTACCGGGACGCTTAGGGTCATCAACTGGTTTCTTTAGGGACAAAATGAAATCTGATTGACTGACCACGTTGCTAATGTAGCTTGCTAGACAGTTAGACTGGTTTGTCGCTTCTTCACTGATTTCTGTCCCTGTTCGTAGCACCACCAACGGGTAATTACGGGTAGCGACACCTGGCACTGACACACGGTAGATACCTTCCATATCTAGGAACTGTTCAGTATACTTGTGGATGTCCTTATCATAGGCGTCGGACTCCTTGAACGCCTTAGAGGCAATGTCGTGGGCCACACTTAGATACTTGGGGTATACTGTGAACCCATCAATGCTACCCACTAGGTTGATATAGTCCCTATATAGGCTAATTGCGTCTGATAAGCTACGAATACCTTGGTGCATCGTAATATCAATATATAGATACCGTAGTAGTTTCGTGAGGTCCACATTTTTTGTAGCCCCATTCATGTTAATAGCTCTAATAGATGCCCCTAATTCTCGTAACGATTGTGACCCACCAAAATCTAATATCTCATGTAGGGCATCTCGTAGGCTCAGGTCATAGCTGTATTCCTCAGAGACACGGACCAATATCTTGGCCAATTCAAGAGCAAATCTAGGAGAACGGTGGAACCCTGTCAGGCTTTGGATATCGCCTTTACTGTAGTCTAGCTTAGCATCAACAAATGTCTCATTCTCATCCCACGGACGTTGGTTCCGGCGCCAGGAATCGATACTCTGTCGTCCCAAGTAGGTACCTAGCTCGTTGCTATCCTGGAAGAGTATATCGCCCGCACCAGATTCCTTTAGCTCCCGAACATCAGACTTCGTTAACCCTAGTACACGTAAAACACTTTTGTAGTTAACCTTAATCCCTTTTTCATCTAAAAGAGATATCACCATTTGGATTAACATTTGGTCCCGAGGGCTATTGGGACCACCCGCACCTACAATCGTGGTATAGAGATTGTATTCTCGTTCCATTTTAGGATGCACCGATAGCTTTATACCATCGGCAAAAGCGTTACCTGCACTATATGACTGAACTGACCGCTTGCGGTAGGCGTAATTTAACCAGTACTTACCACGGCTAACAATTTCAGTCAGATTGTTATCACCTAGACTATCCAGTAGGTCTGACGAACGAAACACACGGTTCATCGTAGCAGTGTTGTCTAGGTTTAATTCTTCTCCCTTAGCGTTCCACAGCTTGATAAACCCGTGAGCATAGTCCACCTTGAAGAACGTTACCAATGTGCGCGTAGCCTTTTGCTTAGCTGATTCCACAACCCCAGCGTAGATACCCTTTTCTGATTGAGTCACATATCCTCGGGCCTTTAATTGTACATGGTTATATGTTGAACCTCCGTCGATATCCTCGATTAGGGGTTTATTATTAAGCACCTCCAGTAGTTCCTTCTTATTAAAATCGAAATCTGTAACTTCCATCATTGTTCTCCTTTTTTGACTATACCTTATAATAGCACAAAAAAAGGACCCTGTCAAGGGTCAGTTTGGATAGTTTTCATAGTGATGTGAACATACGGATAGATACTCACTGTCACCAATTTGTACAACGTCACCCTCATACACGGGTTGTCCCTCTAGGAGGCGTAGGTTGTGGGTCGCTTTGTGCCCGCAGTTTGGGACGTTACAGGTGGTCTTCACTTCTTGTAAGCTGTCGGATTCCTCCAACCAAACCACTGTACCTGGGAACAAGTGGTTCTGGAAGTCCTTTAGGAGCCCATAGGATAATACCTTTGCCTTATGTTGACGGGCCACACTAACAATCTCTCGTACCGCAACAGGGGACAAGAATTGTGATTCATCTACGAGTATTACAGTCTGCCCGGGTTGATGTTCCTTTTCAACGAGCGTCAATAGGGCCTCACGGAGGACATAATTAGTAGCTTGTGGTGTTACCACGAGGTCCGCCTTTTCCTGTAGGCCAATTCGTGATGCTACAATGTCATACCCTGAACGTGTATCCTGTGCAGGCTTCACGAGTACCGTGTTGAACCCTAATTGGTCATAGTTGAATTTGGTCATTAGGAGAGAAGCGCTCTTGCTGGCCCCCATTGCTCCCCAAAAGAAGGTAATTTTACTGGTCATTATTGTACCTGATTTCTAACTATTTCATAGAACATGGTGTGGGGGCCATAATCGATAGTCACAGTTGCATCTACCTCCGGTTCCCCAATGAAGCGTACGATTGAGGGACTGAAATTATTCTTGTGCCACCAATCGGTTACCGATTGATAGGCCTCATCGAAGGACGAGTAGGAGCTATGCTCTTCCCTGATTGGGACACTTGGTAAGGGTGTGTTCTGCACCCAGAATACTTTATATGTTGTCATGTGGGTCCTCCTTTAGATTAGTTGGCCCATTATTCTTGCGCTATCACTAATCGTTATTTGTGCTGTCACTCAATAAATCTGCATTTTACCCTTTATGTACGGGGATGTCAACCCCTTAGTTTAATTAAGCTTCATACTTGTCAATACCAAGGCCTGTTGGGAAGGTGTCTAAGCTTTTAATGTTGTCAATAGCGTCTGATAGAAAGTCAGCTAAAACTTCACCTATTAAATAGACGAATTTATACTCTTCTCCCTGATAGATGAAGTCACTTTCAGGTATAGTATCTGGCTCAACTGTATTTTCTTTATCATACTCAACTAAATTATGCTCTATAGCCCATTTGGCCAGTTCGTCAAAGTCGTTGATATGAACATCCAGGCCCTTGTCATCATCACTCAAGTTAAACCCACCGTGGTCAAAGTCTTCAATCAGCTCACTAACATCAGCTACCGTCCAGTTTTTGTGACCGTGTGAATTAACCACTTCTTCGACTTCATCATACTTACCATCGTTAAATGTTAACTCTGTTACATATAAATACTTCATAGTTTTCTCCTATAATTCTTCGTGGTTATTCTGGTGTTAACCTTATATCTATATAACAACAAATACACCAGGATAATTAGACTGTTCGTTTTCAGTGAAGTCATCTAATGTCATCTCTGTAATATCCCAGTTGATATTAGCACCCGTTTTGTTATAGCGGATATAGTGCTCTGCCTGTTCTCGAGGAGAGAATGCGCCTATAACCTTAAAGCCAACACCGTCATCGTCACACGTGGGTGTAATTGTTCTTTTGTGTATGGCGGGATACTAGTAAAATTTTTATTATCAGATATGCCAAATTCTAAATAGTTCTCTTTTTTGTTTTTATTTGCTACGTGCCAATATGCTACTGGTTCAGTCATCACTTATCTCCCTAGCTCTTTTTCTTTATATACGTATTGTACCACTAAGATACAACACCTGTCAAGCTTATTTTTAAATTAAGCGTCCTTCGTACATATTAGGTTCAATATCTAAGAAGTTAAATGAGTCCAAATCACTCGGATTCTTCAGAGAAGCATCTGCGGACATGGAAATCATTAAGTTGATAGGATTCTTGTAGGAATCCCCTTGGAACACAGCAACGATAGGCTTATTTGTTCCTACTGCATAGCCCAACTCTACAGAAGTACCCGTATCTTGGTCTTCTACAGGGAATAGCCCAATAACAATGTCTGAGTTGTCGATGCCACGGAGGTCTGCCTTATATGTCATAGTAGCCCATTCATAGTCAGGTTCAAACTTGCCATCCACGAAGGCATTCCCTCCATATTGACTCAACAGAGGCACATGGATGTGGCCCACTGTAGGGTTATTAAGCAACGCTACATAGGCTTTAATCAATAGTTCTGGTTGATAGTCACCCCACCAACCTCCACCTAGGTATAGTGACCGTGCACCTGGTACCTTTTGTTGAGCCGGGATACTACCATATTGTTCCTTAACTGCTTGTAACTTTGCTAATACTTCTTCTTCTGTCATACTAAATTTCCTCCTAGGGCGTGCAATAATGCAATCTTCTCTTGTTCAATAGCCATAACATGAATAGGCTCCCCTTCACCATACCGGTCAGTCAGGTCCAAGACAAGAGGGTCGTTCCAATCTACCTGCAACTCAAGTTCCTTCTTCAGGCACTCAATTGTTTCCAGGGCTTCGTCCCTTGATAGGGTGATATATACCATAGCCATTTGCTGTGCTCCTTTATTTGATACTCCAATTGTAGCACCCTTTTTGGACCCTGTCAAGTTACTTGTTGGCTTCCTTAACAGCATCATCAGACTTATTTTTTAGGTCCTTTATTTTTGTACAATAACTATTATACCACAGACAGTGAGCTTTGTCCAGGGTTTTATGGGATAAAAAAATCCCCAGAAGGGGCTTGCTAATTATTACCTCTTAAACTTCCTAATATTTCACTCATATCATACTCATCATCCATAAGCATCTTTTCTATTTTTACGTGAGTTTCTTGTCTATATGCTTTATAGTAGGCTAGAGTTCGCCTCTTAGTGCTGTGAGATAGTAACGTTGGTCTATTACTTTCCCTACGTGATTCTTTATACTGCTTAGACACAGGGGTGCGCCAATACTTGTTGTAATCGCTCCTACTCTTGCTCATTATCTTCCTTATCTCACTTTCTCTATAGCAATTACCCCAATTGGGAAAACAATTTTGCTAGATGTGGACCAATTCTTAAACATTTTTTCAATCCTTTTATTATTTATTTTCATGATTTAATTAAATCACGGTTCTTTATAAAATAAGCATTATGTATATAAAAAGAACCCTCTCGGATTCTATTTTAAAACTACTTACTTGCTTCTTTTCTCCATGCAATCAATCCATAGATTGAGTTTACAACGAACAGTGTATAGCTTACTGCAAGCGCTGGCGATGCTGTCCCTTGCATATATGCTTGAATAAACACAGCAATAGCAACTACATTGTTACCAAGCCAGAAGTAATATTGATTTGAATATCTATTAAGCATAGCAACAACTCCTGTTACACTAAGCGCAAGAGCCATAGAGTCTGTTAGTAACATAGGGTCATCTGTCAATCCAAAGATTAGGTAAAATACTCCCCATGCAACTAATCCAAAGGTAATGAACTTAATCCAGTCTTTAATTCCATCAAAGTTACGAGGAACAACTTTGTCACTCCATGACGGATGTAATATTGATGGAATATCCAAGAAAAGCATATAAATAATTAACTGCTCAACGACCGTTGCATACGCTCCTGACATATATGCTGACATAGCAATGAAGAAAACAGATGTCAGGCCGAACCAGCCCTGGATACTAGCTCGATTACTTATACCTACCACACAAAGCACAGACAAGTTTCCGCCAAAGAAACCTAGAACCAAAATCAAAATATCTTTTAATGATTGTGCTGATACAAAGAAAGGTGATACTAAGAAGTAAGTTTGTAGGATTGCATTTACAATTACAATTCCCCATGAGAACTTACTCCAGTTTCTCATCTGACCGACAAGCCACTTAAAGTAGTCTTTTCGGAATACGTTTTTTGAGTATTCTTTTCTGTTTACCCAGATGTCTTTATATACTTGAAACATTCCATTATTATTAACCATGATTATTGTTCCGCCTTATATGATTCTGGCTTAGCATTAACCTTCAATGAGCCACCTAAGATTTTATCTTGGGCCTCGTTAACAGCCTTCAATTCTTCTGGTGAAAGGTTCTTAGTTGTCACACCAACACCCTTTTCCTTCAAACCATACCATACAGTTGTACCACCTTGCAACTTACCAGACTTGCCCTTATTAGCCGTGTCCTTAAGTGCGTTGCCTACTTGTGTCAATGAAGAGGTAAGGGTAGCTGTTTCCTTCTTGCCATCCTTAGACGTATACACACCATCTGATGCTTGGTCCATATCAACACCAATAATAAACACACGGTCCTTGCTATCAGCGTTCAATAAAGCATTGTCTTGCTTAGCAGCAGTGAATACACCATTACCTACTGAGCCAGCAGCTGTGAAGATTACATGGTTTCCCTTAGCAATCATAGCCTTGGCAATTGTGTTACCCTTAGCAGCATCCGTGAATGAGTTAGCGTAGATAACGTTAACCTTGATGTTAGGGTCAACAGACTTTACACCCTCAACATACCCCGCTTGGAATCGGTTGATAACAGGTCCAATGATTCCGCCGACGAAACCTACTTGATGGTCGCCAACTTCCTTAGCCTTAGTAGCAGCAGCTACACCGGCAAGGTATGAAGATTCTTCTGAACGGAACATCAATGATGTCACATTCTTTTGTCCCGTGATAATATCATCAACAAGCACATAATCTGTCTTCGGGTTAGCCTTAGCAGCCTTCTTTACCGCATTGTTCAGGTCAAAACCGATACCAGCCTGCATGTTGTAGCCACCCTTTTGAGCTAACTTAAAGTTTTGGTCAAAGTCAGAAGGGCTCTTAGACAAGAAGTAGGTGTACCCTTGTCCTTGCTTAACACCGTTTTCCTTACCCCATGCTTGTAGCCCTTCCCAGGTAATCTGATTGAAAGACCTATCTTGGACGGTGTTTGCAGAGTCAGTAATCATGGCCACTTTGTAGCCCACATCCGAACTCTTCTTAGCCCCCTTGTTGTTCACTGCAAAGGCCACGCCTCCGACAACTGCGACCGTAGCCACACCTGCTAAAATTTTAGTGCTCATAGAAACCATATTGGTTCATCCTTTCCTGATTAGGTAACGCATCCTGCGCCCTTATCTCCCCGTGTGGGGTTCTTTTTAGTATTGGACAGTTTCATGCGTGTCCAGGCAAAGTTTCAACATAAGTACTATTATACCACATAATAGCACCTCCGTCAACCCCTTTTAATCATCATCCAAGTCAAACTCTTCTTCCTCACGTTCGTCGAAAAGTGAAGCAAAGAAAGCGTCCCGCATCTCGTCGTTAGCTGCACGGATAGGACTCTCAATGAGCGCGTCAACAGCGGTTACGGTTGGTTCATACCCAAAGTCCATTGCCAAGTTACGTAGCAAAAACAGCTTGCTAATCAGAATGTCCTCTGTGTCCCGTTCACCAGGGAAGATGAGGTTGTATGAACCCTTAATCAGGTAGTTTGTAGCTTCTGGGAAGCTTGTGTCGTACCAAAAGTCCAAAAAAGTTTCATTAGCGCGCTTCTTAAATTCCTTCAATTCCATTATCGGTCTCTTCTTTCTTCCAATTCAAGGACATGGTCGAGTTCCTCAGCGTTTGCCTGTACCTCGACTGCTAGTTCGATAGGCACGTCTTTATGCCCCATAGCAACGAACCCTAGTAGGCTTAACTTGGCCATTAATCGTTGGTCATCATCGTCCTGCTTTGGTTCGATGAATAGGCACGCGTTTTTTAATTCATCTGAAATAGGTTCTTCATCCATGACGCCCGCATTGATTAACGTGGTGACCTGGCTATGAAACGACTTCACACGCTCATAGAGTGTCTTCATCTTTTAGTACCCCTTCCTTGATTATTGTGTCAGCTCCTTGTCGGTAGGCCTTGATTTGCCCCAAGTATCGTCGGAACTTCGTGGCCTTTGAGTATAGTTCCTCGAATGACTCATCAACGACCTCATCATGGGTATTCCGCAAAGGGACGGATAATTCCCATAGCTCATTCACAAACCCTTGTATATCGTCCACAGAGGACCGTACAGCGCGTTTCTTAAGTAACCTAGCCTGTTCAGCCAAGTCCATCAAGAGAGCATCAGGGAGCTTCTCAGGGTCTTCTGTGGTGTCTTGTACTGTCTTCTGATAGGTATGGTACACAGTGATGATAGTTTGAGACTCTGGGTTGGCCACAATAACCACATCGTTCACCTGCCAGATATCAGTGCCATCTGTCTCCTTCCGAACAAAATGTCCACCATTGGTGACAAAGTTCGTAATGAAAGCCTGTCGTCCTGACTTGGCAATGAGGAACCGTTCCATGAGCCGTTGGTCAGCATGTTTTGTCCATGTATAGTTCTGTAACATATGCAGGACCTATCGATTAGCCTTTAATGATGACAACCGTAGTTCCTCAGAAAGAATCTTTTCATCTTCTGCAAGGAACTCATCGAGGTAGCTATTGGCCCACACCCGGAAGTCTGATAGAGACGTCCACAAGAAGGTAGGGTCCTTTCCAAGTTCCTCTTGGGCCTTATCATTGAGGAACTCGATGTATCGGTTGTACAAGGGGGCATCATCCCCATCACGCAGAGTACGGTTTGACAATTCAATACCATTCACTTCAATATGTTGTACCCAGTTTCCTTTAGTAGTACGTGTGTGGTGCAAGTTAATTTTATTCATAGCAACTCTCCTTTTTTCTTATGTATTAATGATATCACATTTCTTGGACCATGTCAAGCACTTATTTATGTTTCTTTTTTTCCCAAGCACTTGTAGCATTCAGGTAGTTCAACAGGGGTTTCTTTTCCCAATAACCAGTAGTAGACAGGTAATGAGTAAGGTGGGCCTTACTGGGGCTTTGTGTAGTAGCTAGGTAGTTCAACAGGCGTTTCTTTTCTCTGGGCAGGGTATTTGCAAGGTACATACCAATCTTGACCCTATCAGTGTTCTTCGTGTTGATAACATATGCCCTTAACCTGTATCTATCCTCTGAAATGGTATTGCTTATGAAGCCAGTTAGTTTTATTTTTCTGTTAGATATACTTTTTGTCATACTATCTCTCCTTTACTGTACCCCTATGATATCACATGACAAACAAAAAAGCAACCCCTAATAAGGGATTGCGGGGTGAAACTTATTAGAGCTTAATGAAGGCGTCAGCATTGAACCAAACCATACCATAGTTTCCATAGGTAATTCCTACACCATTAGAAGCAGGGTCGTATTGGTCAATAGTACCATGGTTGTTAGCACCGTTGAACTTCAACGTGTCACCAACTTGGGTAGCGGCTTGGTTACCTCGGGTAACGTTGTCAAGGATATCCAGCGGAATAGCATTGTTTGTCCAGTCGAAGTCACGACCACCAGCAAGGTCATAGTTGACAGCTTGCCAGATGCCATTCACTTGCTTAATTTCATCAGCCCGGAAGCCGTTATAAGCAGTGAAGGCGTTACCATTAGCTTTGAACTGTGCGATAGCTCCAGTTGCTTGTGGTGCTGGAGCTGGAGTAGGAGCTTGTGGGGCTGATGGTGTAACGTCTCCAACACCGTTAGCAATATCGTTCTTTAATTGGTCGTAAGATACGCCCCACTTTGCCAAGAATTGGATAGGGTCAACGTGACTTGAACCGAAACCGTTTTGAGAAGCAAAGTTATGTGTTACGATGTAACCAGCCCCAGCAGTTGCAATAGCATCTTGGGGGTCAAGAACTTTCCTAGCACCTGCTTCATCAGCTAGTTGACGAGATAATTCAACATATACCTTGTATGCTTGGTTGAATTGGTCTTGGTTCTCAATTGAGCCTTCTACGAACTCAATTGAGGCATACCCATTGGCATTACCATTATAACTTCCTAAGTCCCAAGCACCTTGATTCTTTTCGGCTACTTGCCAGGCTTCAGCACGTCCTGTAGCGGGGTTGAACCCAACTAGGTGAGTATAGAACGCATCGTTATAGTGGTTAGCTAGGTAATCACGCTCATTAGCCATTGATGAGTTAGGGTTTCCTGTGGAATGCTCGTGAATTGATGTATATGGGGGTACTGAGTATCCTCCTTGTTGTGCTAAACCATTAGGAACAACAATTTGACGAATTACTTCTACCATTAGTTTTATGTCTCCTTTTACTTATTTTCAGTTGTGGGTGCTACAGCAGTTTCAATTTCAACCGATGCTGGTACAACAGGCTTAACAACGTCAAGCGTACCCTCTGCCTTGGCCTTTGCATAGGCCTGTTGGATGTACATCAACACCTGTTCTTCAGTGAAGTACTTGCCCATACCTACTTCGTTCAAGCGTTGTGACAAAGCTGTTGCAGCAGATGCTTGTTGTTCAACTCCCCCACCGAACACCGCTTGTGCCTTCAATACGGCTTGACTGGAGAAGGTAAGCGCTGCTTTGATACGCTCATTCTTCTGTGTTAGGGCATTCTTGCGTAGGAAACTTGATAGGCCTAGCCCACCACCAACGGCAAAGAACACCTCGACAGCTGTCTTGAGTAAGTCCAAAAAATGACTCATATTTGGTCTCTCCTTATCTTTTGTTCTGAGGAAAATCCCTCACAGGAGGTAATATAGCACACAAAAAAGGCCCTCGAAAGGGCCTTATAGTTGTTATTTTTCTTTAGTTGGAGCGGAGGTTGGGATTTGTGAGGCGCTCTTGTTATCCCCTACAACAGTTACTGGTGTGAAGCCTGCAACTGTAGTTTCCTCATTCACATTAATAGCCGTACCTCCCAACGTCATACTTTCATCAGTTACGGTTACTTTAGAACCGCCAGCAGAGAACGTGGCTGTTGCTTGGCCTACTTTTTGTCCTGTTTCATGTGGTAGTAACTTAACAGCTTCTTCAATGGCGCCAGATATTTGTTCCTTGCTGAAGTGCCCAAACAACTTGTTACGCAACAAAGCATCGGTTACAATCACTATAGCTTCGTTCTTCTTATCTGGACCCGTAGCAGTCGGGAATTTGTGTTCAACGTAAGCTACGGCTTGCTTTACCCAACCTTGGAAAAGGGCCACGTTTGCGTTCTTCGTTTTTGCCGTTGAAAACTTATGCCAGGTCCACAAGGCAGGTCCACAAGGCAAATCCCCCAAACAAGGTCCATAGTGCACCGAACAGCGTTACAATAAAGTCCAAATTATTCATTCAAAATACCTAACTTTCTGGCGCGTTCCATCGCGTCTTCCTTTGATAGCGGAGAAATAGTGTCTAGGTTGATGACATTGGGGGTAAATACGTCCCCTGGGGTGTCCAAGTACTTATAGTACACGTCCCCACTTTTGTACCTCACCAGGAAACCAAAGTGGCCCTTGTAGAAGATAAAGGCCACCCAGTCACCGTTTGGGACGTTTGGTACGTTAGTTGATAGGAACCCAAAGTTATGTACTCGATTAGCTAAGCGCCATAGATAGGCACCTAACTCGGTAATCACTTCCTGTTCCCTTAACTGTAGACCATTGTAGGTCTTCTCTGGGTCATCTAGTATCATGATGTGTACCTAGGATTATCCTTTTTTAGGGAGCAGGTCCTTGTAACCACGGTCAATCATGACTTTGATTAACTTAGTCGCATCCTTCTTCGGTAACTTATGAGGGTCTTCAACAGGTTCCATCCCAAGGTCTTCCATGATAGGTCCTACTTCAACCCCCGCTGCTTGTGCCATTGAATTGATGAAGTAGACTTGCTTAGAAGATGCTACGTCTCCGAGATCTGCTTGTTGGGCTTTGTTGACCAAGAAACGGAGTGCTTCTTGTTCGTCCTGTGTTTCTACCAAAAATGATAGTGTTTCTACTGCTGATTCTAGGTCCATGTGTATGTGCTCCTTTTTTTTATATGTACACCCACTAGTATACACAACGACTCACTGCGCGTGTATACCAGCCATAGGGACTTCATTCCTCAAACAGCGGTTTCCCAGGAATAGTTTGGTTTTAGTTGTCGACACCGCTGACTTTATGTATGCACCTCTTCATCATGAGACGTCTTTATCTCTCCCAACCTGTAAACCCGAGACTTTGTGAACGCACGTAGCTATATCTATAATATTTGCTACGTAGTACCAGCTTTTTTTGATGACACAGGTCTTAACTATGTACGCCCTGACTAACCATGTAATTTGTGAATGCTACACCAAACCAAATTATCTCATCGGGTTAACGTCTAGGACATTTAGCCATATAACCGAACTTCAGCCTTCTTCAACATACGTCGTCGTTTTCTATCGCCAAGTTTGTGTAGACTTGATGATACGGTTGTTTATGTGGCGCTCACGCCTGTTGGCTTCACGCTTATGTAACTTTCTAATTTGCTTATAGGGTATTTCTCCCCAATACCAATATTCCCATGGGGATAAATATTTGTGCTTTAATTTGGTATTAGACATTTTTATCCCCTTTTATGTACGAGAGGCTATCGCCCCTTCGGTATCCTGCGCAAGGTACCTAGCTGCTACCATAAGGTAGCATAATGAATGCTGAGAAAGGAGGACTAACCTCAGCTGGGAAATCACCCCGTTTTGCCCATTTTCAGAGGCCTCCCTACTAACCGGTTGTAACCAGTCCTCGGCTCCTACCTTTATGTACTAGCCCTGTAACGTAGGGAAAACACGGGATAACGGTCACTTCCTTTCACCGACGGCCGTTTTTAAACGAGCTGACCGCACGCTAGACCTCCGTGAGATGAGGCCAATACACTCAAGAGGAGTCGAACCTCTTTCAAGTACCTTCACGACTTCTGTACGCTGTACAGGGAGAAGTGGTTTTAACAGAGTGACCACAGTAGTGTTAGGGAATCGAACCCTCCTGCCCAGTTCTGTTAGTGGCAAATTCCGAGCATACCTTTTTGACTTGTGCTGTCAATATGTATACACCAGAGACCAAGACACAACACCTATTTTCAGGGTGTGAAAACAAGCATCCGTAAGCCACAAGATTTATGACTCGTAACTCCGACGATTTTAGCTCCTCAAACCGTTTATTCCAAGAGCCTTAAGGTTTTATGTGCGCATTCACGGTATGTACTATAGCTTGACAAGGCTTTTCGGCCTACGCTTATCTCCGAAGATAAATAATGCCTCTTTTCCGACACAAGCTATATATGAATGTCAGGACTCAAACCTGAATCTCAACCAATAGCTGGCGCATTTTATCAATTTAAACTACATTCACACCCACAGGAATCACCTAACTAGTATAAAGCAACGAGTTACAATCTTTTTACACGAGTTACCGTGATTGAAAGAAACAGTATGTTGCTATGGTGAAAACTGTAATATGCTTTTAATGGTTGAGCAATAACCATCTTGTGCTTTTATCTAGGATAAACACTAACCAATTGACGGGGGGGAATTGGACCCCCGACCTGACGGGTAGAAACAGAGTGCTCTATCCAATTGAGTTACTGTTGCAAAACTGTCCCAACTGGACTCGAACCAGTGACATCTTGATTAACAGTCAAGCATTCTACCAACTGAACTATAGGACAATAATTAGAAATAAAATCTAACAGCGTACAACTATTACTAGCTTGGGTGTTTCCATTGAATGGAGCAGGGTTACTGGATTTTATTTTACATAAGCAATACTACTAACTATCCTTTTTCTTGCTTACAACTATACGGAAATGAGGGTAGTCGAACCCCTGTCCAAAATCATGTATCTCACTATAGTAAACCCACACCTAGGGTGAAAGCTTACTTTCCTAATAGTAGGCAATGACCCCACCTGGAATCGAACCAGGGGCTGTCCCTTAGGAGGGGACGGTGTTATCCACTACACCATGGGGTCATTATTGTCCCCCAAGGGGACACGCCTGTGCACTTACACTTATCACACGTTGTAACCAACTAGGACAAAAAGGAGGAAAACCTAGAAAGGCCATTGGGAATCTCCGTGTAGTTGGCCCGGCGCAGGCCTATGTACGGGCCTCGTGCAGGGGCCCTATATAACAGAAATGAAGGATGGCTTTGCACGAAGTTTTGGCACTTAGTTCTCGTACCAGAGGTGCCCACTGGAATGGGCTTTTGTGGAACACTATTAGCTTACATCGTACAGCCCTAGCTTTTTTTACCCTGGGGCTCCTCAACCCCATATCTTTATTATACCACACTATGTCGCCCTTGTCAAGCCCTTAGTTGAAGGAACTTGTTTTGAAACTATAGTGTGCTTGTCGGAATACACAGTAGGTTTCTCGACTAGGTATAACACTATTATAGCATACTTTTTGAATCTTGTCAACCCCTATTAGGCGTCGTTTGCAGGTGCACCTAGGCTATGTGCCACGGAGGCTTCTGCACTGGCCACAATAGCTGAAATCATGTCGTCAATAAAGGTGCTTACAAGCTTTCCTTCCTTTTGGTCATCATTAAGACGTCCAACAATACCGGGTTTGTTTTTATCAATATTGCCAAAATTGCTGGTAGCAATACTACCGTACAATCCAGAAGCTGACAAGGCAATTGTTTCATCAACACCAAACAGTCCCGCGTCGGATGCCACGATTGTTTGCAATGGTTCCGGCATAAGCCCCTTTTGGGCTGATTCATCTAAGAACAAGGCCACCAACAAGGCATGTTGAATTTCCCTTCGACGGAGTACCTTTTCTACACGTTCAATGGCGTAGGACATCGTAATGTCAGGTTCATAGGCCTTTTGCCCGTCATAGACAAGTTCTGCTATGGATTGTACCGTGATGCCTAGTTCATAGAACTTGGCCATGATATAGCCATAACGGGTCTTTGGGGTCACAACTTCTACACTTTTATCATTCAAAGTCATCCACCCCCAAGAAACGTTCTACCTTCAATCCGGAAGATAAACGGCGCGCCATTTGTGGTGCTTGGTCCTCATTATAGGCCTCGGTGAAGTCATCCAATGAGTCTTCCAACGTGAAGGACAAAGTGGCTTGTACTTCCCCATTACCTTCCAATGGGCTATCTACAATAGATACAAAGACAGGTACTGGACGTTCTTCACTATCAATGATAAAGGCCATTGCCAATTTCACGTCTGAGAACAACCCGAGCCCTTCGTCTGATTCATCGATGGCCAACAATTCACGGATAATGGCCAGTGAGTAGTCGTTACGGTTCATGTTGTTGTCCTTGTATGAGGACGTTACTTCGTAAGCTACTTCTTGCCATTCACGTTGGCTAACTGATGCCGATACAAGAACCTTTGTGAGTTCCACATTTTCGTATGGACTTTCATTATTGTGCTTAGCTTCACGCGTTAGGGTGTATTCCCCAGTACGCAACCCTTTGTACAATAATGGGGCCAGTGTTTTGGCCACTATATCATAGTCAGTTTGTTTTGGTTCTGCCGTAATGATAGAACCCAATGTTTGCTTTAACATGTGTTTTACTCTCCTTTTTTTTTAACTATAATACTATTATATCACACAATACACACTGTGTCAACCCACTAGTCAAACAAAAAAGGACCCAAATAAGGGCCCTTCTAAGTTACACCGTGAAACCGTTACCGTAGGCCATGCCATTGGCGTCGATATCCATGTACGTGAAGTCATTCTTGTAACTATCTTCGTCCAATAGGTATCGGATAGCAGCTACAGCATATACCAGCGCCTGACCATAGTGGTCTGGTTGGCTACTGTTCTTCTGCTTGATAACCTTGTGGAAGTTACCGTCGTCGTCCTCTTCTTCAAGAATCATAATGTTCTTCAAGTGGTTCAACAATGTTTGTACCTCCTTGTCCTGGGAATCGTTCCAGAACTTGATATTGCCGGACTTCAATTGGCTAATCATGAACATGTTACCTGATAACTTATCAAGGGTAACGAGGTTCCCTGCCTTATTGAAGCTTGGTTTGATTTCACCAACTGCACGTGATGGGTTCACCTTAACACCAAATACTTTGTCCTTACCGAACTCTTGAATCAATCGGTTCACCTTGGTACCATTGTAACCTAGGTCAGCCAAGATGAGGTCCGGTTCATACAGGTTCAGTTCTGCGATGGTTCTATTGATGTCCGCGTCGATGTTCCTGTAGTCGTTTGTGACTGGTACCCTGACGAGGTTCAAAATGTCCATCTTACCGTCGGGCCGTAACCCGGAGATAACGATGTGGTTGTCATGAGTACCCCAATCGATACCCGCGACGACCTTTGTGTAACCGAATCGGTCTGTGGAGGGAACTGTGCGTGTTTCATCAAGGTTACCCCATATGTCCCTATCCAATACGGCCAAACTTTGGTCCAGGAAGGGTTCCCCGAGCACATAGTTGTGGAACGTTTGTAGGGACTGTGAGGCAAACTCTTTGCGCTTTAGTTGGTCCGCGGACACCCACACGGCGTTAAGTTGTGAAATGAAGTATCCTGAGATTTCTTTACGTTCTTCGTGCATGGCAACCCATCTACCGTTATACCAACGGTCTAAATGAATACCACATTGTTGGCACACGAAGTCGAACGTTCCATCTTCTACTTCCATACTGTCCTCATGGAACCCAGATGGGTTAACCATGCGGATGTTACCTGATTGTTCTAAGTTGTTCTCATTGTAGTCCGCGTACTTTAACTTGTTGTCGAATCCACAGTGCGTACACTTGTGTACGTAGTATTTCATGTCAGACTTGTTAAATATTCGGTCAATTCCGTACCCCGGAATCGTCATTTTGTACCCTCGGTTTCCCGATACTTTTTAGGGGATTAGACTATATCTTGACCCTCTATTTCGGCAGAGGGCCCTCTGCTTTACCTACAATAACTTGTGTTATCTTATCGCGTGCTTCCTTATCCGTCATGGTATAAGGTATCCTAACTAACATTATGTTATTAGCCCTAGCATAGTCAGACTTGTATCCGTCACGTCTTTTTCTCCTAGAAAGGTTCTCACTTGTTTTGTCAAAGTAGGGAACCGATTTGAAGTGTTGGATACCATCATACTCGATTAAAACGTTACGCTCAGGAACGAAAAAATCAAACCTCAGGTAGCTATTATTGGACTTCGTTTCAGGGTTCTTTAAGTCAGGAAATACCTTTTCTCTCTCAAACCAAATATCTAGTTCTTTAAGTACCTCAGCTATAAGCATCTCCCCTTTTGACGAGCGACATATAGGACACCTGTTTCCATTTTTAAAGTCCTTTGGCGTAGCTTGATAGGTATTACCACAAACAAGGTGTTTGATGCTAACCTTAGTTGTGTTGTTTACATATTGAGATACCAGTAGATAGCTACCCTCATCAACAAGAGAGACAATCTCTTTAAACATTGAGGTGTCCTGTTTAGCATTAATTGCACACTTTGGGCATCCATACCCTTTTCTCATTATAGCATTAGGCTCTACTTCAAACTCATGACCACATAAAATACCCCGAACCTTAATCTTTTCGTGCACACGATGATAGCTAGACAGGAGTTCAAACTTTTCGGACAAATTTAGCGTAAACCTAGCTTCAAACTCTTCAGGGGTTGTTGAATTTCCATTATAGCAGTAGTCGCACCCTCGTCCACCGCTAACAAGGTGGCCTAGATTTCTTTCAAAGGTACTTCCACACCTATGGTGTAAGACTACTAGTTTTGTATGGTTGTTCTTATACTCAGATAGGAGGGTGTACTCTCCTACCCCGTATTGTTCGTCAACCTTAGTCTGAGCCTCCTCCTTGGTCAAGCTTTTTGTCATTGTTTATTCCTGTCCTTTATAGCTGTTGTAGTATCTTACTCTTTCCCAAGAACCCTTTTGTTCTCTTCTGAGTAACTTTAGTCGTTCGGCGTTTATGATTCCTACTTGGAACCAATTTAGCACGGGATTACCTCTATCCATTTGGTGGACTTAGGATTTCTTACCAGGGTATTCGTGTTCCCTACGGAACCTTATTTCCCCTATGCCCGTTTAACAGAGTTGTTCAACATAGGTTACCCTATGAGGTCCCACATTTGTTTAGGAGTGCTAAATCTCCGGAGCACTTTGAACTTAGATGAGGCCATAGACTCGGTAGCTGAGTCCTCGGCCTGGTTTCCTACTCTATCATATTCATCGAGCGCCAAGTAGTCGATGTCAATACCTTCGACGGAACCTGACTTCGATGAACTTCGGAAAATTAAGAAGGAATCCCGAATCTGTTTTTCCTTCATTGAGCTCTTTCGTGGGTCAACAATTGTTGCGTAGTACCCTTTTGAAAGAACTGGGTCGAAACGTGTCTTGACGAAGGTGTCAAGTTGTCGAATTGTCGGAAAGGCATAAAGGGCCTTCACGGAAAATTCTGAATGCGTATCAACGAACCAAAGCGTTTCCGCAGCGTGCATTTCTGAAAGCCCGAGTTGTCGCGACTTCATAACTACTTTGTTCGGATGTTGGTCATTAATAATGTCCACCTGCCCAAAAATTCTATCAGGTTTCCCTGTAGTCAGACTATATCTTGGCCCACAGCTTTGGTAATGGGCCCTCTCCAGTTACAAGGTATACATTTTGGATTAAAAGCTAATATTCTCTACAAAAGAGGTAATGGCCTCTTCTGTTTCGTTTCTATTTAAGGTATAGGGGATTCTAAGCAAGGGTATTTCAGCTAGTCTAACATATTCGTCCTTTATATCATCATGGAATTTTTGATTAGCATATTTATCTTTTCCTCCAAAGTAAGAAAAAGGCTTAAAGTGTTGAATACCATCATACTCAATTAGTCCTAAAATATTTCCGTTAGGCCCGATAATAGCAAAGTCGAAAGGTAGCGGTTTTTTATCCACACAGTCTAGAAATGTAAACTGCTCCTGAAACTTAACGTTTAGGTTAGTGAGAATCCTACGGGTAGCTTTTTCTCCTAATGATGACTGGCATTCCCTACACCCGTGTCCAGATAGTAGATGAGATGCCCTTATGCTAAATTCTAGTCCGCAAGTATTATGTCGTACCCTTACAGGCTCTAGGGCATAGGTATAGTCAGATAGCAGTGTATATTCACTCCCATGGACCTCAAAAACCTCTTCCTTGTATTTTTCACTACTCTTATGGCTGTTTGCCGGCAACTTTTCTCGGCAAACAGGACAACTAGTGTTAGAGAAAAAGGTACCCCAGTAGGTCGTGAATAATGACCCACATAACAAATGCCTTATTCTTAAAGGTTCTCTTTGGCCTCTATAGGGAACTGATAGGTCCAGCTCGAACTCATCCGCGGGAACCCTGTTATAGAAAACGGCAGGAAAATCCTCCGCTGTTATAGAGTTCCCTGCTCTCTGGCACTCAGGGCACCCTTTTTCAGGGCCCCCTTTTGCATGTAATAATGAGCTCGGCTGCGTCTCCCATTCATACCCACAAACTACGTGCTTGAATCTGGTTCTTTCTTTAGACCCCTTATATTCTCCAACGAGAACGAAGTTGCCCTCCTTAGTCTCTTTTAGCTTTTTTATAAATAGTTCCTTGTAATCCAATGTAAACCCCTTTTATACTCTTCTCCATGGTCCCTTTTAGCCACTTCTGAGTAACTTTAGTCGTTAGAGTTTTACGGCGATATCGCACGCCGATTTACTACGGTAGGTCACCACTATCCCTAACAGGTGGGACTTAGGCTTTCTTACCAGTATATTCTGTTTCCTGCTATTATTTTACTATGCCCGTTTAAGGAGAGTTTTCCTATGCAGGTTACCCTACATGGCCCCTAGCAGTGTTAAGGGACGGTGTGACTGGGCCTTCTCCTGGTCCCGACCTGGGATGTTAAATGTGATGGGGTGTCCATGGACGGTGTGGTTAGCCAATAGGTAGGCTGACGGCACCATCATGGTCATCACGTACTTCAATTGGGCCGTACTCGGTTTCTCCACTTTGAATGTCCGCTGGGCAATCTTGTAGAGTTGTTCCCCGGTATAGCCCGTATTAATCTTACTCATACAGTGTAAATACCTGGCCACCTACTTTTGTACCTCTTGGGTACCTTGGTAGCCTTTTCCTTTCTTACTACATTATAGCACAAAAAAGGGACCCCTGTCAAGGTCCTTAGTCTTTGGCAACTTTTGTTGCTCCTTCAATTATGGCAGATGTATCAATACGCGTACGAATAACCTCAAAGGGTGTAACGAGAGATTCCGTTTTTCCCTTTGCTGGTTCATAAATAGTTTTCAATTCATTATCTTTTCCAACTTCTGTAGACAACAAGTCATCTTGTACTTCATAACCATTATCACCCATAACTACACGTACACGACCTTTTAATGACTTTTTAAAACTTTCAGAAACCGTTTTAGGGTCTTTAAACACTTTCTTTTCTTCACCATTAATAGTTACAGACGTTGCCTTTAAAGCTTGACCAAATGAATCACGGGAAGCTTGTACAGAATATACATAAGCGCCTACTCCAAACACAATGTTTTCTGGTGAATACCCTGCATTTGTAATGGCTTCAAAATATTCGTCAATGTTATCAAGAGAAACTCCCTCTCCATGTAACAAGCCAATATGACTATCCAGTACTTTAATACCATTTTCATTGACAGTACCACCAAAAGTATCCCACATACTATCAAGTGTATCAACAAGACCTTGCTTAACGTCATCTAAAGAATCAGGGCGGATGACCAGCTTACCATCACGAGACATAATCAAATCTTTTAATGCTGGCAATACCTCATTAATAACTTCCCAATAGTCATAAGTGTCAGAGACAACTGATAGGATACCTGTAGGGTTGTTCTTCAATAATGTTTCATATGCCTTGTACTGGTCTGTTCCATAAGCTTCCATAACCGAGTGCTCTGTAGCCAACACAGATGCACCTACAAGGTTATCCTTGTCTGGGTAGTTATTACGTACATAGTTAACTGCTTGGATAATATCAGTACCGTGTGATGAAGTTAGATGAGCAATTCCTGATAGTAAGGCAGCCTCATTTCCGTGTTGGCCTCTCTCAGAGAAATCATGAAACTGGAAATCCGTATAATCAATAGATTCGTCTACGTCAGTTATGTCTGATAGTTGCTTTTTACTTTCTAAAAACAAGTTAGCTTCAATAGCTTTACCTAATACAGAAATAGCTCCTGTTTTAAACGCATATTTATAGCCACTTACCTTAAACTGACGTGTAGTAGACGCTACGGTAGATGTAACAAACGTGTCAGATAGTAAGGAAGTTTCGAGGTACCCCGGCAACCAGTAAAAATCAGGGTCTGTATTTTCAATAGTTAATACAGGAACTTGCATTGGTACTAACACACCTTCTGGCAAAGCTTGTACACGCAAGGGTAGATATCCTAGTTCATGTAACTTAACAAATTGTGGCTTAACCTTATCGGCTACGTCTTGACTAAGTACTTCCGCAATAGTATCTACAACAGGGTCAACAGCTTCCTCTACGGTTAAATCGAAAAACTCTTTTTGGAACCGTTCATGTAAACGGTGGAAAAACAACTCGTAACCAAATACAGTCATTTTGTCGTTCCATGGGAAGTATGAGTTTTTACGTGGTGTAAGTGTTTCATACACGTATTGTGTCCCCTCTGGATAAAGTAGCATATGTGAAACTTTGTAAAAATCAGTTTGCAATAATGGGTTTGTCATCCTATATTCCTCTTTCTTATTTAGAGTTAAAATTATTAATTATAATAACTTTATCATCTTGGTTATGGTTTGTCAAGTAGTTTGTTGTATAAACTTTACCTAAATACTTGTTTCCTAGCAAATCGCCACGCCATAGTGCATCTTCAACGTTACCTACAAACAAATCAATGGTATTGGCACCCAGATTACCTAAATAATCAATTAAGTTAATAAATGTATTACCATAAGATACAACATCATCAATAATAATAATCTTATCAAATGATTCAATATACTCTTTATCAATCGGAGAATTATCTGTTAATTTGGTAATACCAAAATCTGTAATTTCGTGGGTATCAAAGTCACGCTTTTTGTAACCCATAGCTACCTCAGCATCTACTACATCATTAATTGACATTTTACCTTCATTAATAAACTGGGAGTAACGAGTTAAGGAACCTTTATCAGGCAAAACTACTAAGGTCTTCTCAAACTTAGCTAAGTATGACTTTGCGTAATAAATAATGTTAGCTCCTGAAATAAGGAAGGAAAAGTTTACATTATCATGCGCACGCGTAACAAATAATTCTTCTGCCACAGGTACATTATGAACATCACTGTAAGAGTAGGTAATAGACACATTAGCATCTGTAGGGATAGGCAACATATTAATAAACGTACCTAATGAGAAGGGGTTATACTTACCTTTCTCATACCTATCCATACGTGAGTATGGTAAATAACCGCCATTAACATTAATCTTATAAACATGAGGTTCTAGGGCACTAACTAAAATACCTAATTTAAGTAATTCATCGTTACCATTAAAATGCCAATTAATGTCAGCAACACCATCTTCTAGTGTTTTAATTACTGTCTTTGATAAAGCTATGTTAAATTCTCCGTTGGGGAAAACACTAAACGAAGGTTCCAAATTATTCACTGTAATCATTTTTTCACACTCCTTTATAAGTTAAATAAATTATAACACAAAAAAAGAACCCTGTCAAGGTCCTTAGTCTTTGTCCATTGCAACGACGTTGTCCGCGTTCATGGCCTCTTCTAGGTTCTGAAGCATGTTATCCATGTCAATACCAGATAGTTCTTCTTCGGGTACATCGTCTGTAATGATTTCCCCCTCTGAGGCCTCATGTTGGTCCACGCCGAACACAGAGGCTTCCTTGGTTGATAGGGCAGGTAGTGCTCCGGTTGAGGCACTATCCCGGTTCTCAATGACATCGATATAGTCTGTTGTCTTTTCCATAACGGCCCACAACCGAATCAAATCGTTAGGGTCCTCAATCTTCATTTCCCCATTCTTGATACGGAACATTCCTTGTTCCAGAAGGGTAGCGACGGCTTCACTCATTCCCTCCACGAGGTCTGTACTAGTAACCCGCTTACGGCCCATTTCTTTTTCTAGTCTATCAGAGATTCCCATTTTGCTCCTCCTTTCGTTGAATATTTTGGTAACAAACTTGTGCATCTGAATGAATGTGGTAGTTCAGGATGGAACCTGTTGTGAGGAACTCTGCATTCTCCTTCAGTGTATAGGTCATACTAGACACATTGAACTGTGTCAATTGAGTTCCACACAAGGCGCACACAGAGTAACTTGTTAGGGTTCTACCCTTTTTATGTAAGGTCCTATAGGTGATATCCTTAGAGTGCCTGAATTTGAGCCTCTTGGACAACCATAGCTTATACTTCGGATTGTTCGTCAAAGTACTCTTCTGAGATTGTACCATTGATGACCCCCAACATGTGTGAGAAATTGGCCTTCACCCATAGTTCTAGGTCCGCTGGCATAGCTACCTTGGTGTACTTGTTGAATTGACCAATATCGTCCATAATTTCTGTGAATGAATCATAGTCAGAAACGTCGTAAGTGGAGTATCGGACAAATTTCTCAAATTCGTGTAATGTAATAAAGTGTGTAAGTGCTTCGGGTAACTCGTACCTCTTTGTAAGAAATGAGGACAAGATTAGGGAAGCCCCATAAATGTCATTTGTGTTAATCATAAGTTTATGCTTTTCCGGACCTGTTCTTCTATCCGGGATACCTTTCGTTCTAGTTTGGCCTGCTTTGCTTCGATTAGACCAAAACGGATACTAGTAGCCCGCTGATAGTCCCGAATCCAATTGTCGGCGATAATAGTGTAAATAACTGAAATAGAAACCCCAACACTGATGATTAGCACACTACTGATATTGATTGAGAACGCCTTACGAATGGAACCGATGGCTACAAAGTACCCGAAGTTCAAAACAAGGAATACCATGATTGCTAATAAGTATCTTTTTTTACGTGACATACAAAACCCTCTCGTTTTCTATATTGGACTGTAATGAGTCCCTTCCGAGAGATAATATAGTGTGCTGTTTAGGGGCCTTTGAGGCTATATTACCTTTTGTAGTGAAAGTAATGTCTCTACACCTGTATTATATCACAATTTATGTGTTACAATATAGGTACAGAGATTTTTACCCGCCTACCAAATTTAGGAAAGCAGGTAACGGGGCGTGGGTGAAAACAATACTCCTGAGGGCATCAGGTCAAGTGAAGATTCTGTTACATTAGAAGCACTGAACTACAGGGTAGAGCACTTGCAATTCGTTCTCAACAGTTACCCCGACCATAAGGACTTCGACAAGTTGACCGAGCAGGTGAACGATGCCCTAGTCACTGTTCGGGAACTGGCGGACAGGGTGGAAGATGTTGAGGCTGATATAAAAGTATATGCGGATGCCAAAGGTGAGGCCCTCGGGTTCTGGAAGCGTGTCGCAGAACAGGTGTTGATGCTAATTGTGGGTGGCCTGTTAACTGCCCTGATTGGCCACTTTTTCATATAACAAAGGATAAGGAGCTTTACGATGGACGTAAAAGTCAACGCGTCGGCAGTTGTCTACGCAAAAATTAAGTTACAAACAGGGGACACGGCATTATACTTCCCCGATACAGGCAGGACTACACCAGGTGGAACGATTGACCTCTTGAGTTCCTTCAGCTTACGAGGCCCAGAAATCGTGCATGGCTTTGTGGATTTCAACACACCATCACCGAAAGCGGTGGGCATCTCGTCGGAGAGCTTTGTCATTATCGAAGAAGTCCCTTATGCTAAGGCAGAGCCTGCTATATTGGCCCTGTCTGGGAACACATATATCCCTGTTTAAGGGTACAAAAAAAAGACCTTCACATTTGTGTGGGGGCCTTTTTGTTTGGGGTTTATTACCACCAGTTATTAGCTTGACGGAAGGCAATTGCATTTCCAATTGAACCATAACGTGAGTTGGCATAATTAAGCATGCCTTGTGTTTGGGTTTCAACAGAACCATAACCCCATGCTTGCTTAGTTTGTCCTAATCCATGGTAACCATTTGGACTAGTGATATTTGGGTTTCCACCCGATTCAGGCATAACGATTACTGACCACATTGCTTCAGTTCCGCCTGCGGATATGAACTGGTCATGAGCGCTTCCCGTAGAAGGGGCCTTAGGGGCTTGTACAGGCGCGGATGGGGAAACCGGAGCTACTGGTGAAACTGGGGCTTGTGTGGGCGCTACAGGAGCTACAGGAGCTTGTGTTGGTGCTACAGGTGTAGCTGTTGCATTTTCAGGAGCTTGACCCTTGATTGTAATTGTATTACCCGCAAAAATAACATTGATATCCTTGATACTATTACCTTCGGCGATGGCCTGTGCCGTTGTGGCATGGTCCTTGGCGATGGCATTCAACGTGTCACCAGCTTTGATAACATATTGTGAAGGGGTATTATTCGGGACGGTGTCAGCTGACACAGCGTCTGTGCCAGAGAATAGTACTGCGCCAAGTGCTGTGGCGATAGAGATTGAAACTAATTTAGATGCTTTATTCATGCTTTATTCTACTTTCCGGCCAATCGGCCTAGGGACTTACTAGAGAACACCGTGTGATACCACTCGGTTGAACAGAACAGTTCTCCTTGCCTGTTTGGGTTTTGGGTTACCTGCGGTGTGCATTGCTGTTCGGTGCAGGCGACTTTAACACTTGAAAAGTCTGTGTATGAAACAATATAGGCATAGGCCTTTATTTGAATACAAAAACTATTATAACACCTGTAGGTTACACACAAAGGATATTTTTGTTACCTTAATGTTACACAGGTTTCCATAGGGTGACGAAAATGGTAGAAATGGCTCTACACCGGGGCTAAAGGATGAAAATGTCCCGTTTGGAACACAAGGAAAACGGGTGGATTGATTGGGGCTCTAAGGGTTACAAGAGGTCCAAAAAATTAGTCTAGCCAGCTAATATTATTACTTACTTAAAAGACTTAAAAGAAAAGATTAATAATATTAGGGACCTAGGTTAACCAAAAGATAGGGTGAGTAACCCTTAGGGACACAAAGGAATCAGAAGATTTCTTAATGTTCCAAAGGGGACAAAAAGTGGATTGAAGCCCGATATAAAGGCATTCTTGATACTTTCGTGTATCAAAAGGTAGTAGAGAATCCCATAGGGTACCTTTGAATAACCATAGGAGAGAATAGAGGATATCAGATGTAATTATAATATCCAAGCTGGACCCATAGGAATCAAAAAGCATCTCTGATTATATCTACTAGACGCCTAAAGTATCAAACATAAAATGTCCAGTTTGTATTTGGTACCTAATAGCTCCCAGGAGGAACTTTAGTGTCCAATGGTAAGGAAGTATCAAACACCCTCTGAACGTCCTCTAGTATCCCTTAAGTGGCCAATAATTGTATACTAAGTGTATCTGAGTATTTGTTGGTTTCCTATAGCCTCTATCAGGAATCCTCTTTACATCTGATATCTAACATGCTCTTCTATATCTACTTTGTGTTCTACTAAGGTACCTCTATCCCCTATTTGATACACGAAAGTATCAAGAATGCCTTTATATCGGGCTTCAATCAACTTTTTGTCCCCTTTGGAACATTAAGAAATCTTCTGATTCCTTTGTGTCCCTAAGGGTTACTCACCCTATCTTTTGGTTAACCTAGGCCCCTAATATTATTAATCTTTTCTTTTAAGTCTTTTAAGTAAGTAATAATATTAGCTGGCTAGACTAATTTTTTGGACCTTACCTAACACTTAGAGTATCAATAGGTTCCGTTGTTTTCCTTGTGTTCCAAACGGGACATTTTCATCCTTTAGCCCCGGTATATCAACGTTTCTATATATTCACCTACGTACCCCGTCTCCTGCTTCCTCCCTCTAAGCTCTGTATCAAAGCTAGATAAAATGTCAAAAGTATGATATAATAGAATAAGTGAAATCAATCAAAAGAAAATGGAAAAAGGACAAAATGGATATGACGATTACTATTTCCGCCCCTGTAGGGAGCGGCAAGACAGAGCTTGCAACTTTATTAGGTGACCTATTAGAAACAGACGTTTTTTATGAACCTGTTGATAAGTCAGAGAATCCTATATTAGACCTCTTCTACTCGGACCAGAAAAAGTATGGTTTCCTGCTCCAAATCTTCTTCCTAAACCGTCGCTTCGACGCAATCAAAGAAGCCTATAAGACAAATAATGCTATTATTGATAGTTCAATTTATACAGACAACATCTTCCTGCGTCGCCTACATAAGGACGGCCAGGTAACAGATGAAGAACTCCTTGTGTACGAAGAATTGTTCGACAATCTCATGGAAGAAATTGATGGGCTTCCCTATAAGAAAGCCCCAGACCTAATGATTTCAATTGACCTTTCCTTGGAAACAGAATTGTCGCGCATCTATAAGCGGGGGCGTGAATTTGAACAAGACAACACTTTGAATGAATACTGGGGGAACCTCTTGTCAGACTATAAGTCTTGGATTAAGGCCTATGACATTTCCCCCAAGTTAGTCATCCCTGGGGACGATTATGACTTCGTCAATAACAGCTACGACAAGTTCGTCGTCCTGTCAAAAATCGTGGATAAACTCCAAGAAATCGGCACACTAACCGGTGACGACCTTAAAAAGGTAAGGACAAAGTTGTCGGATATCGTCTAAGCACATCGGCGCACTATATTATGCCTTGAAAGGGGGGAATAGTATTGGTTAAACGAACAGATAACGAACTTTGGATACGCGCCAAGGAAATCGGTAAGCAACGATACACAGCCACCGACTGGACCTACATCTTCTCGGTGTACCAGTACCTTGGTGGTAACCAGATTGGCATCAACATCATACGTGACAACAAAAAGTACCGCATCGTAGGTTCCTTGACCGAAAACGTTTCCCTAATTCTGGACCTCAAAACAATGGTCGTCGAAGAGTCTCCAGCGGAGGCCGTCACCTTGGACAAGAAAGAGTTCATCACGACGGACTCAGAGGAACTCCTCTACACCTACCAGACAAAAAAAGTCCCCGTTGGGACGATTAACCCGTCCCTCATGAAAGGCCAGAATATACAAGTATATGCGCAGAAGGTGGAACACCAATGAAACTATTTAGTAGAAAGAGCGCCCTGCCTCAGGTAGAAACCTTATCTGAGGACCTGTCTGTTGTTATCGAAACTATCGAAGCAAAGGCAGCCGTGGCCTCACGTAACCAAATTTTACAAGGGGAGTCCTTCGAGAAAGGCTTCTCCGGCAAGAAGATTAGTCACGCAACCCCAGTATCAGTTTTGGGTAGTGTGGATACCATCGAGGGTAAGAAGTACCGTGACCGCTCATCTAACGGCCAATATAGGAACCTCAATGATACGCTTAACGTGTACTCCAAGAAGAGTGTCGTGAACGCTATCATCACCCTACGTGCCAATCAGGTGGCTACCTACGGGTTACCAGCAAGGTACACCGATGATGGTATTGGGTATGAGGTAACGTTGAAGGACAAGGACAGGGAGCCAACTGATGAAGAAGTAGCTGAAATTAAGGCTATCGAAGAGTTCCTACACTACACAAGTACTGACCGTAGTACGGGTATCAATTTCAGAACATGGTTGAAGCAAACTGTCCGAGACACCCTCACGTATGACCAAGCCAACACAGAGCTTGTGTACCAAAAGGACTCTCGTACCAAGCTAAAGTCCTTCTATGCGGTAGACGCAGGGACGGTGTACTATGTGGTTGACAAGGATAACAACCTACCCTCAGGTAGGACAGAGTTCAAGTACGTCCAAAAGATTGGTAATGAAAAAGGTGTGTTCTTCAAGGATGGGGAACTTACATTTGACGTTATGAATCCCCGTACAGACCTCTCAGCGTTCCGATATGGGCTTCCACCATTGGAAGTGGTACTGAACCAAGTGGCCTACCATATGACCACAGAGAGCTTCAACGACAAGTACTTCAGCCAAGGGGGAACAACCTCTGGACTGTTGCTTATCAACCCAGGAGAAACAGCCAGTCAGCAAGCAATGGAAGACTTCCGTCGTGATTGGCAGAACAGGTTCCAAGGTGAGAACGGTGCATTCAAGACACCCGTTGTAAGTGCACAGGATGCCAAGTTCGTGGCTATGAACGCCTCACAAAAGGATATGGCCTTCGAGCAGTGGGTGAGTTACTTGATTAATATCATCTCATCAAACTTTGGTGTTGACCCTGCTGAAATCGGATTCCCTAACAAAGGGGGCGCAGCAGGTAACAAGTCTAACAGCTTGCAAGAAGCTTCAAAGTCTGAACTAGCTCAGTTATCTAAGGATAAGGGACTTTCCCCACTATTGGACTTTATCAGCGACATTGTGAATGACAACATTGTATCCCGGTTTGGTGAAGGTAAGTACCAATTCCGATTCAGGGGTAATGAAATTGCACGTGAAATTCAATTGTTGAACAAGTACGCACTTGAAGTTACCAACGTAAGTCCACTCAATGAAGTACGTTCCGAAATGGGAAAGGACCCTATTGAGGGTGGTGACGCGTTGCTTAATCAACACTTCGTTAACCGCATGGGGCAAATACAAGCACAGGCTAACGCAGACCGCGCCTTTGAGTATCAGAAGAAACAGGATATGAAAGCCGAGAAACTTGCTAAGCAACAGGCTAACGTTTCACCTGATGCACCGGCAGAAGATGCACCCGGTGATGCAGTCGACGTCATGCAAAACGGACAACCAAAAGCATCACAATCATCTAAACAACGTAACAAAGACTAAGGCCTAACAGGGCCTTTTTCATTTGGTATATTATCTGAGTAAGTGGTAAAATAAAAAATCCCTGTGATATAATAGTCATATGGGTAGAGGAAAGCAAGTATGAACGAAGATTTTAAGATTTTCTTACCAATTGAAAAGTCTGTTAAAAGCGATGAATCCCATGGACGTTTTGTTCGTGGGTACGCTTCTACCTTTGATGAAGACACTGTTGGTGACGTTGTGTTACCCTCTGAGATTGATATTCATACCTTTATGACACGCGGTTACATCAACTACGAACATAAGCCAGGTTCTGAATACAAGATTGGTGTCCCAACAGACAAGACCTACATCGACCCCTCACGGGGGCTATTCGTTGAAGCAAAGCTCTTCGATGATAATCCATACGCGGACAAGATGTGGGACCTAGCCAAGCGTATTACGTCTGGTGAGGTAAAACAGTCCGATAGCTACATGCTCGGATTCAGTATTGAGGGAAGTTTCTCTCATAGGGAGGTTACAGATGTGCGTGTAATGAAGAATGTACATATCAAGAACGTAGCTCTAACAATCAATCCAAAGAACAAGAATGCAACGTGGCAGGCCTTTACAAAGTCCTTCACGACAGGTAATGACGTTGTTGAACCTGGTGATACAGGTGGACAAGCACTTCGTACCCAATCCATTGCAAGGGATATTAAGAATATCTCATACGCAGCACAAGACTTCACTGATTCAGAATGGAAGGCGGTAGCCAAAGCTTTGGACCAAGAAGACCGGTACGATGAACCTACTGCTTCCTTGTTCTTGCAAATTCACAAAGGGTTCTCACGGGATGAGGCCCAACAAATCATTCAGAAAGGCAAGTAAGTAACCTATGGCAACATATGAAGAATTAACAGACGTTACACCTAAAGCACCGGCAGAAGCTACTCCTGTAGAAGCACCTGTCGTGGAACCTGAGGTTGTAGCTCCTATTGAAGCACCAGCTGAAGTTGAAGCACCAGTAGAAACTCCAGCTGAAGTTGTAGCTCCAGTAGAAACTCCAATAGAATCAGAACCTGAAATGGCTCCTGAAGTGTCTATTGAAGAAGTTCCAGCACCAGTGACAGAACCCGAAGCTCCAGTCGTAACTGAAGAAGAAGAAACCCCTAAGGAGGAACCTGCTGTGGCAGAACCTGAAGTAGCACCAACAGTTGAAGCACCTGTTGAAGTTGCTCCTGTAGAAACACCAGCTGTACCTGTAGAAGCCCCTGTATCGGAACCAGCACCGGTAGCAGAACCCGCGCCTGATGCTGTTGAAACTGTAGAAGCTCCTAATGTCCCAACAATTGAAGCCTTGGTAGGAACAATTGCCGACCTAGAAGAAAGGGTTGCCGAGTTTGGTGACATTTCTGACAAGTTGGCACAACTACAAGGAACGTTAGATAAGTTGGCAACACCATTGGCTGTACCTGAAGTTACTGTGACAGACGTTGTGGTAGAAGAAGGAACGGGGGAACCTAAGTCAGTACAAGCATTGGCTACTGATGAAGAAGGACGCCCTGCTATTGAGCCTGAAGTAGCCGTTGAAGAAGCACCTGTGGCAGAACCCGAATCTGTACCTGAAATTGACCTTGGTAAACAAATTCAAACCTTCAGTGATGCTTACCGTTCTATCTCTGGTAAGTTGTCACCAGATTCCCAAGCATCATACCGAGCAGCCTTACGCCACTTGAGCCAAGGTGAAGGAACACCTGCCGACGCTGAAACGATTGCTACCCTTATCTCACGCTTCTCATAAGGGGAACCCCTTGTAATCGTGCGTAAATCCTACGTATATATTACTAACTGTAAGGACGCTTGCTATGGCTATATTATGGTCATAAGCAAACGGAACCCTTTGCTATATTACAACTGAAACCTAAAATCTAAGGAGCTATAAAGCATGGCAGATATTAACAAGGCCGTCAATGACGCAAAAGCATTGGCGCAACAATTAGCACAACCTGAATTAGCAGGTGGTGACTTTGCAAAGTCTTTGACTACAGGTAACCAAGTCGTTACACCTGGTACTGATGGTGGAGCAGCGTTCCGTCGCCAAGACTTGGCTTCAGACGTTATCAACTTGACATGGGGTGACCGTGACTTCACTATCTTCAACTTGATTCCACGTGTTCGTGCAACATCAACTGCATACGAATACACAGTTCAAACTGGTTACGGTGAATTTGGTTCTTCACGTTTCGTTCCTGAAATGGAAATTGCATCAATCAACGATATCGCTGTTGAACGTAAGTTTGCACCAGTTAAGATTATCTCTGACACTCGTCAAGCATCATTGTTATCAATGCAAGTGGACAACATCACGGACCCAATGGACCGTTTGACAGAAGCTTCAATGTTGACTGTTGCCAAGACAATCGAATATGGTATCTTCTACGGTGACGCTGATATGTCTGGTATCGGTGCTGGCCAAGGTTACGAATTTGATGGTTGGGAAAAGTTAGTTGACCCAGCAAACATCTTGGACAACGAAGGTCGTGTATTGACAGAACAAGACTTGAACGCCGCAGCAGTTAAGATTGCTGAAAACTTCGGTCGTGCTGACTCAGCCTTCATGCCAGTTGGTGTACAAGCATCATTCGTACAAAACCAATTGGGTCGTCAATGGGTTACACAAGGTACTGCTGAAAACGTTAACTCAGGATTCAACGTTCCTAAGTTCTACTCAGCTCAAGGTGCTATCGACTTGTACCCATCAACAATCACACGTTTGGACAAGATTTTGAACTTGAAAAAGCCTGTATCTTACAACGCCCCCGCAGCACCTGCCGTAACGGCAACTGTTGCAACAGGCGCAGGTAAGTTCCAAGACGCTGACTTGTTGGCAACTGCAAAGTACGCCGTTGTTATCCAATCAGATGGTTCAGGTGACTCAGCAGCTACATTGGTTGAAGCAACCGTATCTGACAAGAAGCAAGAAGTTACATTGGATGTTAACTTGGGCGTACAAATCATCGGTAAGCCTCGTAACATCACTGTATACCGTTTGGACGCATTTTCAAACACATACTTCTTGGTTGGACGTGTACCATTCTACAAGGCTACTAACACAGCTGGTTCATTCCACTTGAATTTCGTGGACAAGAACGAAACAATACCTGGTACTGCTGAAGTATTCATCGGCTCAATGGACAGGAACGTTTTGGCCTTGGCTGAATTGGACACTATGACACGCTTGCCTTTGGCAACTGTTAAGGCCTCAGTACAATTCACTGTACTTTGGCAAGGTACTATGGCACTCTTTGCTCCAGCAAAGGTTGCTATGATTAAGAACGTTAAGGGACAAGTATTCTAACCTTCATTAATCTCACACCGGAGACCTAGTTAATGCTAGGTCTTTTTTGTGCCCTATATTACTAACTGTAACTAGTTAAGAAACGCCCTAAATGTAGTATAATGTATTGGAACCAAATTAAAACAAAGAAAGTAGGACACTACACATGATTAAAAATGAAGCATATAAGAACCGTAAGGTTGCCACAGCATCAGGCAATGTGCACTTCAATGAAAAAGGGCATGGAAAGGGAGAAACAGCCCGTGCTGAAGAACTATTGGCACGATTGGCTGGATTTGACCTTGTTGCGGAAGCTACCGTAGAAGAAGCCCCCGAAAAGGCCGAAGAAGCTCCCGTAGAAGAAGCTCCTAAAAAGGCATCAGCAAAGAAAGCCCCTGCTAAGAAATCTCCTGCTAAGAAGGCACCAGAAAAAGAAGAAGCTCCTGCTGAAGAAGAAGCTAAGTAATCAGGAAGAAGGGTAACCCATGATAAACTACCCCGTAAACGGGAAGCCCTACTCACAGGGTAATCCCCAACGTATCCAACCAGAGATGGTTAACGGGTACACACTAGAAGACTTCGGTATCAACGTGGATGCCGTTAAGGAACAGTTATTCGGGCTTAACGTTATTGACCCCACAACAGGAAAGGCCCTCCCTGACAAGTTCTATGAGAGTGCTCTTGAAGTAGGTACTGCATGGGTCGAAAAAAGGTTTGATATCAAGATTCTCCCTAGGTTCGTTGTTGAGGAAAAGGATTTCAACCTGAATGAGGCCAATAGTTATCTCTACCAGAGGTTACTACAAAGGCCAATCCTCCAGGTGGAGGACTTCACTGTGAACATGTATGGCCAAGGGTACATTAACTTCCCATCACGTTGGTGGAAGGTTGAATCCCTTGGCGGTACTATTAACATAGTACCAGGATATGGTATGCAGTTTGCCAACTATCAGACATCAGGTAATGCGTTCGATATGCAAATGGGAAACACACTAGCATTCAATGTGCTTCCTTATGGCCAGAGTGGTTCATACAGCCCACAGGCTTTCCATGTGAACTACATTGCGGGCATGTTACCACAAGCTCGTAAGGGCGTGGAAGAGGTCTGGGAAATGCCTGTGGACCTTCGTTGGGTCATTTTGAAAAAGGCTGCAATTGACGTTCTCCAAGTGTACCAAAAGATTGTTTTGGCACCTGGTATCTCAGCCCAATCGCTTAGTGTGGACGGAATTTCCGAACAAACTACAACGACTGGGTCTGCCATGTATGGTCCGATGCGTGCAGATATCATCCAATTGAATGAAGATATCGATAATTTGGCGTCTGGCCTTGATGGTAAGTTCGGTATGAATCTTACAATGCTCTAAGCACACAAAAAAGGCCCTACTATTGGGCCTTTTGCTTTACATAGCTTTTGTGTAGAGGTCATTTCCCGCGTTATACACCCTTACGAAGTTATTACGAACCATATACTCCTTTTCGGTTTCCTTAGGATTACTGATGCGGAAGTCAGGTGTAGCGCCTTCAAACGGTGCTGAGTATCGACCTTCGGTAAAGGCTACGAGATTCTTAGGCATAACCTTCTGGCGGTTAATAACAACGTTTCTGGAGATATTATGAACACCTATCCAATGATAACCTGGCGTTGTAGTCTTGATAAAGTTAAACCCTAAAGCAGTGTACATTGAGCCATCAGAAGAGAAAGCAAAGTCATTGTTAGCATAGCTCATTAACTTCTCCCCATTGTGGACACTAGAGAACGCTTTAAGAAGCTTACTTGCACCCCCAACTACGGTAGTGTACTTCTTGTTTGAGAATCGGATAAGCTCCCAGGCGCCACCATTTCCCGTGTAACGTCGTCCGAAGGACATTGCAGCTACTAGTACCCCTTCGTGGAACAAGCCGTATCTGACGCTACCAGAGCTTCCTGCACCCCCCTGAATGTGGTTACTCTCGAAGAATGAAGAAGCAACCTTTGCTGATATTTCCTTAAGCTCCGTCTTACGGGCATATAGGTGAGTGACTTCCTGAGACTTCATTTTGTAAGCAATCTGGGAACGAACGATATCGTTACGAACTTCATCTTCCCAGTCACTTTCCCATACGTGGAACAGAGTTACGCCCATATTCTCACGGGCTTCCATAGACTTTGTGAGGTGATAGTTTCTATCAACTCCCCTATCAGTACCATCTGTTGCATGGAAGTAAGTACCATTAAACTCAAATGCTAGGGACAATTCAGGGATGTAGAAATCTAGTTGCTTCCCACCAAGTTCCTTATACATCTTGTTTGCCACCACTTCGTAACCAAATGACTTAAGATAGTCACCAAGAGCTTCCTCTAACCGTCGTCTGTTGGATGTTAGGTTATCATTCTTGTCAATCTGGATGTATCCTGTACCTTTTTTCCTACCGTTAAGATAGGTATAGGGTACACCAAGGATATCCTCAGCGACGTTATAAACGGTAGCCTTTTCCTTTCCAGTATCGGACAAGAATTGGTCAACAAGCGCATTTAGCTCGGGTAACATTTTACCCTCCGGAGTCTCACCAATTAGGGTCAAGGCCTGTTCTGGTGTCGTAACATAAGCGGTTGGTGAAAACACCCTAGATAGAAGTTTTAATCGATGTATTGGGGAATCTGTATAATGTTCTCCTCCATAGCGTTCTTTAGCGGTGGCCTTTTGTTTGTCACGAAACATCTTCACTTTAGAAATATTTGTTTCCCCATACCGTTTCTTCGTAGTATTCTGTTGCTTAAGGAGTATATCCTTGTTTTGAAGAGGAGTATCCGCCCCAAAGCGCACCCTATTCGTCGCTATTCTTCGAGAAATAGCTTTCTTCTTCGTTTCAGGTTCCTGCAACTTATCACTTACCTGCTTGTATATCAAGTCCTTGCTCTTGGATATGTGCCAGTCTTTACGATTTTTAAGATTAACCCAAGTCTCTGTAGTAATACCAGAAGGTTGGATAGCCCGAGCGGAATCTTCATAGTTCAGGTTATTACCGATGTACTGTTCTTCAAACATTTCCTTCGTAACCATAATTGAACTGAAATGTGTTAAGGCCTTTGTGTGTGCTACTGTAAAGAACAGCCCAATTTTGTAGTAATCACCTTTGAAGTAGTTAAACACCTCAAGCACCTGCTCTTTAGTTTTAATTTCAGATAGAATAGGTTTATTACGACGTTGATGCCTAAACCTTTCGGTGACGAGACGGGGCGTTTTACCTATCTCCAAGGCAGTTTCATTAACCTTCTTCTGTCCTCCTTTTAACAAACTTTGGACATATTCATTTTCTTCAGCTATGATTTTATCAATATTCATTATTGTTTCTCTCTTTCATTTACCATACTATACCACACAATATAGACTATGTCAATGTATTGTACAATGAAAGCAGATACAACAGAAAGGAACACACATGGCAGACTTTAACCTAGAGCCCAACTACAGGGCCGACCCAAAGATAAAGTTTGATACACGAAACATCAACCAATTCATGATTCGGCGCGGGGCACATGTAAAGTGGGAGAAGTCCTTCTTGTGCACGTGCAGGGCCTCGACAGGTTCCCCACAAACAGACTGTGAAATCTGCGGGGGTTCTGGTTTTGCTTTTATGCCTCCAGTAGATACCCAAATGGCTCTTCAGTCAATGGGACGTGGCACAAAGAACCCCGAAACAGGTCTATCATATAGCGGAACGGCCCTAGGTACAACAACAGCTGATGATGCTATTCATATCGGTTACCGCGACCGCATTTCCTTTAACGACAGGTTCATCCCCGAATCTCTCATGTTTAAGGTATCGGCTAAAGACGTGACACACGGCCTTGACCTGCGCTATGAGGTTGTCTCTATTGACTACATTGTCTACGGTAACAAATCGACACCTGTTGATACAAAGACATTGCGCTTTGAGAACAATAGATTGTACCCAACAAATGACATGGTAGGCAAGTACTTATCAGTTAACTTAACAGCTTCCCTTAGGTTCTACGTAGTGGACTTCATTCGTGAAGGTCGTTACCAGTATGAAGGTGACCCCCGTTTTGATACAGAGTTCAAAGCCCTGCCAGCACTCCTATTATTACGTCGTGAGGACATGTATATCCCATCAATCATCAACGACGATGGCCTATCCACACCTATTGCTCAGGACCCAAAACCAAGCCTACTGAACGATGACCCTTACCTAAGCAACTTCATGTAAGGATGAGCATATGAAAGTAAACGTAAAGATTCCCAAGTCGATTCAGAACTATACCCAGACAGCAGACTACCTCACACAAGCCTTCCGAACAGGTATCATAAAAGACACCGCACAGGGCCTCTCACAGGCCGGTGGTGACGTTAGGATACAATCAGGTAGAATTACAGCAACAATTGGTAAGCTGTCTGACAGGGGCGTTATAGACCTTAAACCGTTCTTTAGGAACAGTTCCAAGGTTAAGCGTAAGAAGAATGGTGGCTGGTACATGGTCATCCCCATTGGTATCAGTTCACGTAACCTACAAGCCACCAGTGGCCGTAAAACATATGACAAGATTAGGGAGGTGTTCTCCTCCTTAGGTCCCAACGAAACGGCAACCGCTAACTTCGAGGACCTTTTCTCTCGTTCCTCGGCTATGTTACAGACAATGACACTACCCTCCTTGATTCCAGCATCCCCTACAGGGAACTTGACTGCTACTAAGTCACAATCTGGCACAAGGACCTCTTATGTGGCGTATAGGACCGTGTCAGACAGGTCAGCACCCCAATCATGGGTCATTAACAGAAAGAACATAAATGAGGCCAACTCCTCCCTCACCTTGCAACACGAGGTCGGGGTACTTATTAGACAACGAATCAAGCAAGGAGCAGACGGATGATACCCAGTTTAGTAAACTATGTAAGGACAGAGATTGAGGAGAAGACCAAAGCACTCTTGTCGAACAGCTATATTATAAACGAAGTACTTGAAGGGTTGGAGCCCGACGTATCTGAGGCGTTTATTAATAAATACGCGGACAAATACAATTCTACAGATAGGACAAAGGATGGTAAAGGTATCCCTGTTCTAACGAACTACCCAGAGGACATCGTAACATCCGATACCTTCATTCTAGTTGGTATGGGTTCTGCTGAAGAAACTTCTGGTAGTATTGGGATGGCTTCTGGTGGATACACAACGGATGACGGTGAAGTCGTAAGAGAGCGTGCGGTGGTTCAGGTAGAGAACTATAATGCTCTCCGATTTGAACTATCAAACGCCCCTGACACAGACACAATTGTTATCCCAGACTTTGCTTATGCAAAGGATAGCTTAGAGGTATCAGGCACAACGGTCTTTATTCGGAACCTAGACGAGGGATTAGTCTCTCATGTAAATTCTGGAGAGGACCACTTGTATGTGAACTACGCTCCCTTAGGTGAACCCGATAAGAAGGGTATGGCCAGAGGGTACCAGCTACAGGAAACTGCTACAGTGCTCATAATCTCCAAGAACTTGGATGATATCCGAGCTATCGACGCCCTACTGAAAGCCGTTGTGGTCCTGATGCGTTCCGACTCCGAGTCCTTCACAAAGTACAATCTAGGTTCTGTTAGTTACTCCGCCCCAGTACCTCTTGAGGATGCAGTTCCCGGAACACCAAAGATTACCTTTGGTCGGGAACTGGACTTTACCTTCACCGTGGACTACTCGATGAATAGTAAAAATGTTCAGAATCTAAAGAAGGTCCTCGTGGACTTTCGACAGAACCTTAAAAAACGTTAACTAAAACAGGAAAGGCTATACAAAATGACATTAGATATTTATCCTAACGACAACCGTAACCGCCCTCACACAAAGGTGATTGTTGATAGTACAGCTATTGGTGCTAACAGCTCAGAATCACAAAAGGCCGTTGTTGTCTATGGTTCAGCCCTCGGTGGCCAACCAAATGAGTTCTACAAGTTGACTTCCTTTGCACAAGCTAAGGCAATCTTCAAGGGTGGAGAACTATTGGACTTCATCGAAGTAGCATGGCGCCCATCATCTACCCTTCAAGGAGCAGGTGTTATCTATGCAATGCGTGTTGACACAGCTACACAATCTGTTATCACAAAGGGTGACTTGACGTTCTCATCTTACCAATATGGTGCAGGTGGAAACAACATTTCTATCTCATTAGAAGATGGAACATTACCTGGTTCACACAAGTTCACAGCTTATGACTCAGCAACACAAGCTACAGAAGTATACGACAATGTTGGCCGTATTATCGACATCCAACAATCTCCAGCGTCTACAAATACTTACACTTCAGTAACAGTTGCGGACAGTGTGCTTACCTTGAAGGCCGGAAACGACAAACTTACTGCTGTTCCCATGGCAACATTTGCCCTGAATGACTCATTATCAGTTCCTGCACTTGTTAGCCAAATCAGTCGATTGGTCGACTTCCAAGCCTTGGTTCTCCCTTACGGGGACAAGAACATCGACTTGTCAAAATTGGAACCATTGACTGAAACAGCGGTTACTAAGGATAAAGCAGCCAACTTGACAGCCTTGTCAGCGGACCTAGTAAACCAACTACAATACTCTGGCCTTGTAACTGCTAAGTTCACCGCTTAATACACACCAAGTAGAAAGGAAAAAATAAATGGCTTCATTAACTAATTTTACCCTTACACCCCTATCTGGTGGGTCTAACGGTACAGTCCCAACAACTTGGTCTAACTACTTTGACGCTCTACGTACAGCAGACATCCCATTTGCCTACTACGTGGTACCTGTTACACCAAGTCAATCAATCCATGCGGAACTATCTGCTGTGGTTACAGAATTGTCTACATCAGGTTACCCACTACGGGCTGTTGTCGGTGGACAATTGGGGGAAACTCTCCAATTCACGTTGGCACGTAAAGCAGCTTTGTACTCACCCCGTATATCTCTATTGGGTGATGATTTCTTGGTTAAGATGGGTGATGGGCGTCAATACAAGATGCCTGCTTATATTGCCACAGCTTTCGTTGTAGGAATCCTATCAGGGTTACCCGTTGGTACACCCTTGACGTACAAGCAATTGCGCATCTTACAATCACTTCGTAGTTACGGTTCAGATGAACTAGAAAACTTGTACACATCAGGTGTCATCGCAGTGGAAAAGGTTCGTAACTTAGGTTCAGCCTCATTCCGATTCACAAGCGACCCTACTACGTTGAACAACGACAACGACCCAGTGGGTTCAACAATCTCGTTAGGTGAAGAAACTGACTTCTTGGTCAACGACCTTCGTGCTGAGTTGGATAACACATTCATCGGAACACGTAGCACGGCTACAACCGCTGCAGATATTAAGACTGCTGTATCTACCTTCTTGCTAGTTAAGAAGAATGCGGGAATCATTAATGATTATGACGCAAGTGACATCGTGGCTTCCCTATTAGGGGACACCGTTAACGTAACGTTTACAGTATATCCTGCTCGTGGTATCAAGAAGATTATCGCTACCATGAACTATCAAACTGTTAACCAAACGTCTTAAGAAGGGAGATACTAACAAATGGCTGATTTAAATTCACAAACAGTACACTCAGGTAACACAGTCAGTATCCGAATTAACGGTATTGAAGTTGGACGTGCACAGTCACTATCAGCTCAACGTGAGTTCGGAACTGAAGGTGTCTACGAAATTGGTAGCATCATGCCCCAAGAACATGACTACCTGAAGTATACAGGTACATTAACAATGAACCGTATGCGCGTTCGTAAGGACGAATTGGCAAAGCTTGGACTTGCACCTTTGGGTGAAGAAGTCTTGAAGCTACCAATCTTCTCAATATTGGTAACAGATGTTACCGATGGAAGCATTTTGGAAGCCTACCAAGGATGCTCCGTCGTGAGCTACCAATCAGAAATTCGTGCTAACGAGTTCTCTGCAACAACGGCCCAATTCACATTCTTGACAATGGGAAACGCCTAATATATAACCTTGAAGGTCCCAATATTGGGGCCTTTTTTTGTTGCATGGGTTAAGGTGAGAACTTTTTATGGTACAATAGGTGTTGACAAGTTGGAAAACCTGTGTTAAACTGTTAGTAATCTAAAAGTTATGCACAGGAAGCCCCTTCCTGTCCTTGGTCATAAGACGCGTGGGAAATTCTGGGTGAGTGTTCTTAGTACTGAACGGAATGAGTACAACATAATTTTTGGTGTTTTCGAGTTAGAAAAATGAAAATACTGGGCCATAGAAGTTACGAGCTATGGCGCCTCTGGAATGGAGGTTAGGACGTAGTTCGATTGGTGAGAGTTCTGAGCGTATTCATGGTGAATGTAAACCGCTTATGGGTAGCCAATCGTAAAGCCTGATGGGTGTCAGTTAAGGTAAGGACAGGTCGTAATACCGTTTGAAACTGATAACTACCTAGTGTAGTGATGTTTACCCACACTTCTAACACGGGGTTGTTAGTCGTATTCCTAGGGTAAACTCTCTAGTTTTGTGGTAACCTAAAAGACATCTCTTCCTAGATTTTCACCAGATGGTGACTTCACTGCGTTCCGTCTTCATGCCCTCAAAGCCAACGTGCTAAAGCACTACTGTCTTTTCCCGCATCTTATTAATTAGGACCTTATATTGTTAATACCTAAGGTAAATAAGCTAAGGTAATAAATGACCGTACCGTGAGGGGGTGTTATTTCCTCTTTTGGAAATCACAGCGCCTTTAGGTGCGCCTGGCGGAGCGTAGCAAAGCCACAAAAAGTACATAAAACAGGAGGCCAACAAAATGGCAGATGAAATTCAAGCCCAACGTAACAACACAATTGACATGGTTATCGTTGGACGAAACGATACCTTTAAAAAGGATTACAACTTCAGGGAGCTCAACCTAGCTATTCACCTTGTAGTTAAATTCCCTAACGTCCGCATCAGGGCTAAGATTGAAGCCTTACGCTCAGATATATTATTGGGGACACAACAAAGTGGTTACACAAATAGGTACTATGAAACTTTGTTCCTAATCCAAGAATCAGGACAAGAAACAACCGTGTTCGTTACTGATGATTCAGGCAAAGAAATTGCAGAAATGAAGGATTACTTCTCTGTAGATGGTTACTCACGTGAGGATGTTACACTAGCAATTGCGGACGATGTGTTAGTGTGGATGGACCGATTTCGAGGATAAGCTAAGAACATCCATCAAGAAATCAGGGGGAATGAACGCAATTGTTCGTGAACCTTACGCTAGAAACCTCTTTAAGATTATGAAGGCCTTCCATTTGACACCGGCCTCTCCAGACTTCTACAATATGACGTCTGAGCAACTTGAGTTCATGCTTTATTCTATCCAGCGGGATGAGAAGGAACTATACATGGCCCAAAACGGTATCAAAGAAGAAGGCTTTGCAGAGGATGAAGAGTTCAACTGGACAGATGACCTTGAACTGGATAAGGCTACTGATAACGAAAAGGTTATGGAAGAAATCAGCCGTATTACGGGGACGACATCTAAGGAACAAGAAGACGCCTTTGCAAAGGCTCTTGAATCAGCTAGGATTAAGGCTCAGTCAATGCCAGAAGAAGAGCAAAGTTTCGGTACCGAAAAGAGTAACCTATCCTATGTACCTGACGATGAGGACATAGACACCATCTAAAGGGGACTATAATGTCTGAAAAAATTGTAATTGAAATGGAAGGTAAGGACGCCCAATTAAAGTCCGTGCTTACTAATCTAAATAAGCAACTAGGGGGTATCTCAGATAGTGCTAACTACACAAGCTCACTGGAGAATAACCTGTCCGCTTTCGACCGAAACATTCAGAAGGCTGAGCAACTACGACAGGCCTTAGTTGCCCTAAACAGGGAAGCTGCCAATCTGGCCAATGGTGGCATTTCTGCTGGGGGGACAAAATCCTCCCGTGCAAGACAACAACAGGCGCTTGATAGCCTTATCACGACTAGTAACGCGGCCTCCGGTGTAGCACAAAGAAGAACCAGTACGGGGGTTACAACAACAGAATCTCGTGTCCTAGGAGGAACACCAAGTTTCTACCAAGGTAGGCTTAATGAACCTAAAACCTTTGCTAGGCAACGAGAGGATTCCCGTACACAGTTACGTTCTATGCGCAACGAGTACAACGACCTTACTCGTGATGGGGGTACTGCTAACCGTAGTGTCATCCAAAGTAACCGAAGGATTCAAACACGTATCCAATCGGGTGGGTTTATTTCCTCTGGGGAACGAATCACAGCAAACAATAACCTGGACTCAGCACGTAACATCCTGACGGACAACGGACGGTTCAGTTCCACTGATGGCCGTATCAACGACCTTAAGTATACAAAGGACGTCAATAACTTACGCCGTGATAGTATGTATGGGGACATTAAAAGAGTTACAGATAATGGGAAGAATAGGGAGCTTACCACTGCCGAAAAGAACACTATTCAAGAACTAGTCCACCAACGTGACCTTTTGAAGACTCAAAACGATAGCATTGATAAGTACACGAAGAGACTGAACAGTGTCAAGCAGAACCATGATAAGCTAGAAAAGTCGCTAAACAGTCCCGACGCCAAGTATGCACCCTCTAGTGGGCTCAGTGGCATGATTTACAACCGTTCCCAAAGGATAGCTAACGGTATCGTGTATGGAGGAGCAGCATCTGCCTTTGGTCTGGGTATGGTTGGTAATGGTATCATTGGACAGAACCAACCTATCACACGGGCTATGGGAGCTAATAATGGGACCTACAACTCCCGTGTAGCTCAACTAGCAGCCCAACGTGAAGGTATGAAATATGGACTTAGTGGTTCCGACATGCTCAGTTCAGAGGCCTCTTATATGGCTGGAGCAGGATACACAAATGCAAGTGATATGGCTCAAGCAGGAATCAACACTGGTATGTTTGCAAAGACAACTGGTATGACCGTTGACCAGTCCAATGCGTTGACCTCCGTTGTGGCCAATTCTAATGGGGATGCAAAGGACCTTAAAGGGGTACAAGATACCTTCTATGGGGCATTGAAACAAGCTGGGTTAACTAGCAGAGCCAACGGTCAGGCTACCCAATTAAGTAGCATTTTAGGTACCTATGCTGGACTTCGTGGCGGACAAGTCACAGGAGAGGGCATGAACGGACAAGTAGCGATGCAAAGTGCTCTTGGTTCTACCGGAAACAGTGGACTGCTTGGCCAAAATGGTGCCAACTTCATGAACCAAATGAATAGCTCCATTATTGGACAGGGTGCTAACAGCCAGTTCATGCAATTAGCCCTCAGGAATAGTGACCCTACGAATTACGGCGGAAGTTACCAAGGTTATGCCAATATTATTGACCAAACGCAGAAGGGACTTGATGGAACCAACCTGAAGGCTATAACTAACTTTAGTAGCATAATGGGAGGCCCACGCTCTGCGTCTTACATGGCTAGTTCCATTAATTCTAACTTCGGTACCAACATTACGACTGAGACAGCACAAAGTATCCAAGGACTAGCAAAATCAGGTAAGTTAGATGGACTCGATACAAAGGGTGCTATCAAAGCAATGCAACAATCAGGGGCTATCACCGCTGACGAGGCAAAGAAGATGCAACAAGGGTCTTCAGACGCAACCTATGACAAAGGTAACGCAGCGTTCGAGAAGGCAGCAACAACAGTAGGGAACCTAACCAGGGAACTTACTTCCATGATGAAAGTTACTACAGGGGGTTCTGCTACGATTACTCTCCTGGGTGGTGCAGCACTTGGCGCAGCCGGTGCCCTAGGTAAGATTGCCCTATCAACAGGACTTAACAATGCTATCCGTAATGGTGTAACTGGTGGTGGTACAGGCGGAGGATTCTTTAGTACTCTGAAGGCAGGTGGAACAGGTCTCCTCAGTAAGGCTAAGAATAGCTCCCTAGGTTCTAAGATACTCAGCTCAGCACCAGGTGTAATGGCCACAGCCGGACTAGCTAAGGGCTCTAGGGTACTTGCTAAGGGTGCCGAGATGGCCACTAGCCTCATTGGCGGTTCTAACACGCTAAGAGCAGGTGCGGGGTTCATGGGAAAGGCCACAAACGTACTTGGTAAGGCCGTTCCATTCCTGCCTGCAGCATTATCAGCTGGACAGGTTGCAGGAGACTTCATGGGAGGCGCCTCTAGTAAGCAAAAATCAACCGACATTGGTGGTGGTATTGGTACCGTAGCTGGTGGAATTGCTGGAACAGTCCTTGGTGGTGGACCTTGGGGAACAGCTATTGGCGCAACGGCGGGTAACTGGCTCGGGTCTAAAATCGGAGGTATGTTTGGTTCCGACGCTTCACAGAAGAAGGATGATGAAAGCCTCACCAACAAGAAGCTCCAAACGGAGCAACAACGTGCCAAGAATATCAAAGAGGACGGAAAGTTTGTGAATGAGTACGGACGTGTGATAGACAAGAAGGGAAACAGTAACCCACTCAACTCTTCAGGCTCTGATGTCAGCTCGGATAGCTCAACAAGTCCCTTTGAGAGCTTAAAGAACACAGGTGCTTATGGTTCTGCTGGTGCCACAAATGGGGGACAAACCCAAGTGGTTATCTCAGGAACAATCAACCATACTGGCTCTGTGACCGACACGTCACAAGTAGAGGTCTCAGCACAAGGCGTGTTGTCTAACTTATTCAACGGTGTCACGCAGGCAAACGAAACAAGGAGAGTTTAGGCTCTCTTTTTTTTGTGCTGTATATTATCCCCCTGAACGGGTCAATAGCGGCCCTACACATGATACAATAGGTAAAGAAAGGTGGGTGCTATGACCGTTAAACAAGCGTATAACAGAAAACCTACTATAGACATAACGTTTATAACTGACAACAACACATTCAACCTCCGTTATAATACCGACGAGGAAAAGACGGATAACAATAATGTGCTTAATAAGGGTAATCTATCGGCTTCCATCATTAGCTTCACGACGACTAATGACATGAATGACGATAGTGGAACCTTCAACCTTAACGCAGCAGGTTCCGAACGCTTCGACCGTATCTTATCCCCTAATGATATTATCATCATCAAAGTTCACCCCAGTATGCCAAGGGTAGTCAAGAATGATGTCATTATGGTGGGTATGATTTCTGGTGTGAAACGTATCGGGCAGTACGATAGCTCTACTGTGGTCTATCAGATTACTGGTAATAGTATGATGAAGGCCCTTATGCAACTCAAGCTGGGGACTATTCAAGACGTTGCTAGTATGCTAGGCACGACAGGATGGCTAATTGGAGCTGGTGGATTACAATCAGCTGACTCATACCTAGACGGTTCTAATTCTGACGATGAAACAGGGGCTGGAAAGAGTGTCGATGCCCTAAAGAAGGAATCCGATGGTAAAAAGTCGGGTGTCTTTGTAAGTGCCTTCCAAGCCTCTAAGTTCTTTAAGGGAGCTAAGGGTGACGACCTAATCGTGGCAACCAACACGGACTATCCTATTGGTAGTTATATATTCGTTGAGGGTTATGGTGTGGCTAGGGTTGCATACCACCTAGGTAAGGACCAAGAAACAATGGCCCTTGTGTCCCGAAACACGGTACTCGGTAAGGCGCCGACAGTGTTTGTCAATCTTCCCCCAACCAAGGTGAAGGCCTTTGGTAACCAACTTAGTGAAACTGTTTACACCTTTAAGAAAAAACCCGACACAAGTGCCCCAGTGAATACCGATGGCTCTGTGTCCGTTCCTGGTTCACAGGGACTTGCCTTTGCCGGTAAGAAGGCCTCTGAAGTTACAGAACAGATTCTTAACTGGTTCCTAAAGGCTCACACGAAGTACTTCTATGATAATGGTCAGAAGAACCTAACGGATTTCATGGAGTGGCATTTGAGTAGCTGGAGTGACGAATCACTTATGGATGTCACACCCCTAATGTCATATGAAGGTTCCCTTAGACAGTTCATCACCGATACACAAGCCAAGCCTTACAATGAGTTCTACGCGGACTACACAAAGGACGGAAAAATGGACATGATAATGCGCCGTACACCGTTCGAGCCCGGAGATTGGAACAACCTCTATGGTGAGGGTGTGGAGCTCCTATCAACGGATGTTGTTGAGGAGACCACAGGAACAAGCAATAGTGAAACCTATTCAATCTTCATTTCAACCATGCCAAGTAATGTTATGGTAAACAACCTCAGCAAGCTCCTGTCCTTCCCTGTTTACTTCCCTGACCTAGCTGACCGCTATGGGTATTCACTGTTACAAGTGAATAACCCCTATATCTTCATGTTCAGTCAAGGGTCCACCGCTGGGGGTTCTAGCGACGCTTCTACTGCAACGGGTGGGGGCAAGGCTATTACATCGGCGGACATTGATGATATCGCCAATGCTACCATGGCATGGACATCCAAAGGGAGCGACAATGTAACAGCGGCACACTTGGATGCGTTCATCAAGAAATCCAACCCTACAGCGCGCCTTAATGGTACCGGTAAGAACTTCATCGAAGCAGGTAAAAAAACAGGGTTGAATCCAGTTATCCTCCTAGGGTTTGCAGCGAACGAATCTGCATGGGGAAACTCAGCTATTGGACAGTCCCACAACTACTTCGGTATAGGTGCCTTTGACACGAACCCTGACAATGGGTTCAAGTACTCCAATAGTTCTGACCGTGAAGGAATCATTAATGGGGCAACGTTTATCCAACATGATTACTTCAATCAGGGACAAACAACGTTGCACAGCTTATTCAACAACAACGGTGTCCACCAGTACTCTACAACGAAGACGGAAGACCGAATCATTGCAGGTATCGCCGCAGCGTACTACGCGATGTTCCCTATGAATAGCAAAAAGTCTGACACAAAAGATACCCTGAAAAAGGACACAGCTAAGACGAAGGACTCAAGCCAGGAAGATGCGGACACAAACAACAATGCTAGTCGTTTGAAGAAGTACTCTGTTATGCTGTCCAACTGGTACGGGGACAACCCCAGTTTCGTATCAGGAGAGATTCGGGTACTGGGTAACCCTGACTATCGTGTTGGTAAGGTGCTTATCCGTAAGGATAATGGTTCGGCCAAAACAGGTAACAATGCCCCTGTTCAAATGGATTACTATATTGAATCTGTGACACATGAGTTCAACCTAACCTCGGGATACACAACGACACTTGGCGTGACCCGTGGGCTACCTCATTCAGTGGATAGGTTCCGGCATTGGAACTCTTGGTTGGACCCCTTGACACCAGAAACACCAGGTAATGGTAAGCTTCAGTTCTTTAACGGGGGACTATTTGGGGAAATGTCACTGAAGAACTCCATCACAAAAGCCTCTGAGAAGAATGAGGGTGATGGAAATGGTGGTAACAAAAGCGGAGGCTCTAACAATACCACAGGTGTAGGTAAGGGCGATGACTACCCCGCTGAGTGGCGTAATGCAGCACCTGATAGCTTAATTGATGACTGGCGCTATTATAGTACTGAGTGTGTTAGCTTTGTTGCTTGGAGACTTAGCCAGATGGGAAAGACAGGATTCTCTGGACTTGGTAATGCTATTCAATGGCAAGCAAACTCTGGATTAAAGGGACAAAGTAAGCCCCAAATAGGTGATGTAGCCTGGTTCAATGCGGCCCAAGCCCCTGGTGCTTATGGGCACGTTGCCTATGTAGCTGGTGTAAACGGAGATACTATCTATTTGGAAGAGTATAACTACGGAACGCAGTACGCACATAAATACCACACTCGAACTGTAAGCAAAAGCCAAGTAACAGCTTTTCTTAGGTTTCCAAACAAATAAAATTATTTTGTTGCATGGAGTTTAAATTTGTGCTATAATAGACTTATAACCTAATAAGAAAGGTAGAGTGGCATGAAATTAACAATAGACAACGAATTAATCAATAAAGCAATAACTTTGTATGAAACATCCCCAGAACGTATTGATAAGCAGGCCAAGTCATTAGGAATTGGACGACCAAGGTATCTATCAATAATTAAGGATAACTATGAAACAGTTGAGTTAAACAGCCGAGAGGATGCTTGGGAACTTTTTAAACAATATCCTAAAGAGTTAGGTTTTTACCGTAAAATGGGTAAGAGTGATAAAACATTTAGAGTATTTCTTTTATCAATTGCTATGGGTAATGATGAGTTAAAAAGCCTTGTTGAAGATAGAGGTGTTTCAGCTAAAAAGATTGCTGAAATGATAGATATGCCCTTTATTACAGAGGCTTTCATTCATGATAGGACAAATCGTCTTAAGTTTAAATATCCTAAAGAGGCTATTAAGGCTAATCGTTTAGAGGGACTTAAAGAAACCTATTCTAACCCAGACACTTTGGTGGCAATTAATAAAAAACGAGCAGACACCCTAGAGAAACGATATGAAGAGCGTAGCCCTATGCGGGTTCCCTCTATTCGAGAAAAACAAGAAGCGACAACAATGGAACGCTGGGGTGTCCGAGTTTCGACAATGAGTAAGGAGATACAAGCCAAACAACAAGCGACCTCTATGAAAAACAATGGAGTTCCTTTCCCTGCTCAGAATAAGAACATTTATGAAAAGGTTATTAAAACTAACCTAGAACGTTATGGTGAAAAGTCATTTCTATTTACCCAAGAAGGTAAAAAAATTGCTAGACAGTCAATGATGGAACGTTATAGGGGGGAGTATACACTTAAATCACCTGTACTTTTAGATAGAGCTATGGAGTCTAAAAAGTATAATCCCAATAATATTGAGTTCACACCAACTGAATTTGTTGATAACGCAGTTTTATCAAAGGAAATAACGGAAAACCCGGATGCCTTAATGGCGTTTCTAAAGGACGCCTTCCCCAAACGAGAGACATTTACCCTGCATGAGATATCAAATATTGTAGGAAGAAAGTACAACTTCATCGCCTCTAAGTTTAATACTAACTTGAGTTTTGTAGCTCCGAGTAAGCAAGGCCACCTACCAGAACAAATTCAACTTTTCTTAGAAGAACTTGGGTACGTCGTGGGTGAGGATTTCGTTATTAACGATAGGCAAGCTATCAAGCCGTTAGAAATAGATTTCTATTTTCCAAATCAAAAAGTAGGTATCGAGGTTAATGACCTTCTAACACATAATAGCTCTTTTACCCCCTACGTCGCACAAACACCGAAACCCAAGAACTATCACACGGAGAAGTCGCTAAAGGCAAAGGAAAAAGGCATCCGCCTAATCCATGCTTGGGAGCACTACTTCAACAATCCTCAGCAGTATGAAGTACTAAAGAACGCAATTAAGCATGCACTAGGAATCACATCCAACAGGGTCTATGCCCGAAACACCTATGTAAAAGAGGTTCCTAATGTTACCCTGAAGGACTTCTTTAACACAAATAACATCCAAGGATTCCGGGGGGCCAAGACCGCATACGCGCTCTTTGATAAGAAAACCGACGAAGTCCTCATGGCCTACTCCGTAGGCGCTTCTCACTTTGCTCACAATAAGTACGATATGGAATTGATTCGTGGAGCAAGTAAGCTCGATACTACTATTGTTGGTGGTGCCTCTAAATTATGGAAATTTATTATAGATAATAATCCAGAGGTCAATTCAATTGTTTACTATATTGACCGTAACATTTATAATGGTTCCTCTATCAGTACTCTTGAGGGCAATTTGGAACTCGTCAGTACCCAGGTAGGATTCTGGAACTATTTTGTAGATAATGGAGAAATGAAGAATCGTCAGCCATCTAAGCACAAGGAGATAAAGGAACTTGTTGCCCAAGGTAGGATATGGGAAGTGTACAACGCAGGTACCGAAACTTACGTTTGGACTAGAAAATAAGGCCCCTATTGGGGTCTTTTTCTTTTTGCTCTCTATATTATCCGCCTGAAGGGGCAAAACATGCCCGAAAACGTGTTAAAATATAGATACTAAGAAAGGAGCGCACTATGGCAGATGAAGTACACGATGCAGTAAATACACCAGCCCCAACTTACTACGGGGTAGGATTGTCACTATCAGATATGGCTCTAGCTATTGAACAGGCCCTAGCTGTCGTATCAAACTCTGGGGCACGCTATAGGTTCAATTCTGGGCGCGCGGAACAGAGTCTATTCAATCAGGCCCGACCAAAGACGGATGACTTCCACCTAGCTAGTTGGTTCCTATACACGACCGGACTTAGTGACCTAAAGGTTCCTGATGTGAATGATGCCGAGCATACAATTGTCTATAGCGACCTGCTCGATACAGTGGTGTCTAACACAACGGCATCAGACGGTGCCCTACGTAAGTTTGAAATCGTATCCGAGGCATTACCGGGTGACATTCTAGTGTTCGATGATTTCCACCGGAACTCCAGTGTGGGTATCTACATCGGGGACGGTGCGTTCTACACTATGGTCAACACCCCGCTAGAAACTGGTCTATCTACTCGACACCTATGGGCTATTAACGAGTTTGGTGAGAAAGAACCTAGTGCTGACCTAACAAAATTCAATGGGACCCTACGCAGGTTACCAAAACTTAATGGAGGGGACTACGCATGGTACTACCGAACAAATGGAATCGACAACTCGAATTAGGAACAAAGTTACAATCTAGCCTAGGCCGTGTAGCTGAAGTTTATAAAGAACAAGCTGATTCACTTATTATGGCCCGAGTGGTCAAGGTTAACTTCATCTACAATACAGTAGACGTTGTTACGATACGCTATACAGAGCGCCTTATGAAGGATGCTGACTCACAAGGAAAGTTCTCCGCACAGCTCCCTGTATCCTTTGGTGGACAGTTTAGTAATGGAGATACATATGGGCAAACAGTTCCGGTAAACGTGGGGGACACTGTTTTAATAGGATTCCTTGATAAGGACAAGAAGAGTCCTATTGTTATTAACATCTACAAGTCCACGGACGTGTCCTTTGAGCTGGCCCCTACAGATAAGGTTTCAGGGGACCCGGAAGATGGTGACCTTTCTACTTCCGCTTTTGAAACATTCACCCTGTTCCCTAGTCAGACCTATAACTGGCGCGACGGTGACGGGAATATCGAACAGACCTATCAAGGTAAGACCTTCCTAAAGTCCAGTGTGTCAGGAACTGGTAACGGCCGATTAAATGACTATGGGTACGGTTACGAACAACTGTTCCGTACTTACCTTCGGGGCCGTAACATCACCCCCTATGTAACAACAGCTCCCCAGACCCTGTTCCAACACACAGGGGACAACATTGACTTCGTCAATAACTTCTTCATGGACGACAATGGTGACTTTAGGCTATCCACATATAGCAAGTCTACGGGAAACCGTGTTGGCTTGTCCATGAAGGGCACGGACGATGTTTACCTATCATACCAACAGGGAGACTCGGAAGAGGGCTCAGAGGACGCTACAAAGGTTTCTAAGGTAGGTATTGAGGGTGGTGTACCGTTGATGGCCTATAAGGACCACAGCATTACCTTTAATGACCTTGGTATGCTCATTGATGGGGTACCCTTAGCGGAATGGTCAGGGCACGACTTTGACCAACGTATGGACGAAGTGGAGGCCAAGGTAGCTAGTCTGAAGGCAGAACTGGATTCCTTGAACGCGGACCAGATTAATGCCCGTATCGACGCTATTTCGGACCAAATTAATACCGACCTGCTCCCCTCATTCAAGAACCTTACCGATACCGTAGAGGCCTACGATGGGCGTATTCAAACTGCTTTGGATACTGCTACGAGGTCAGAAGATTTGGCCAACCAGGTAGCACGCACAATCTCAGATGCAGCGGGCAGTGACAGTAGTCTGTTGGCCCGATTGGACCGTATCGACCAAACTATTTTGGCCCTACAGGATATCATCAAGGAAGTTGTGGCGTCACGTACCTTCAATATTCCTCAGGAGCATACCTATGTTGGGGTCACTGGACCTGTTATCCAGTATGAATCCCTCGGTAAGCGATTGGACCTCATTGAAGACTATGTACGGACAGATAGGGACCGATTGAATGACCTTGTCAATAGACTTGATGTGTTCTTGTCGAATGACTTTGACAAGGGGGTCGCTTCCTACGTGGTAACTATAAAGGCGTATGGTGACGTAGTAATGAGGAACGGTCAGGGTTCCGTGACGCTAGAAGCGGATTTGTATAAAGGTGGATTTTTATGGACGGGTCTTGTCGATGATGGGGCATTCGTTTGGACAAGAACATCAAATGATGACAAAGAAGGTGATGCCACGTTCAATGCCAACCACCTTGATGGGTCTAAAAGTCTAACAGTAACGAGTGCTGATTTTGGCTATTCAGCAAACTTCACAGTAAGTGTTACGGTTCAAGGACACCTTATCCAAAGCTAGGTCTGATAATTATGTTGACAATTAGAGTGTGATGTGATAGTATAGGTATACACTATCAATAAAAAAGGTAACTTATGACAAAAAAACTATCTATAAACTATATAAAAAAAGAAGCGCTTGATAAATATAATTTTACCCTGCTTAGCGATGAATACATTAATAGCCATACAAGGATGGAGTGGTTGGATAATAATACAGGAGTTGTCTTTAAAAGAGATTGGCGTTCTATAAACGGAGGACAGATAACTCCCGGTAACCCAAATAAAAGGGTGTCTACAGAAGAGGTAAAGAAAGAAGCCCTTGATAAGTACAACCTAACACTTATTAGTACTAAATATGTAAATAACCGTACAAAAATGGAGTGGTTGGACAATAAAACGGGGCATACCTTTTTAAGGTCGTGGGGCTCCATCAAGAGGGGCTCGACGGGAATTGGTGTGTCTTTGAGGATAGAGAATATAAAAAAAGAAGCACTTACCACTTATGGGTTCATACTACTTTCAAAAGAGTACAAAGGCACTAATAAGCCTCTGGAATGGAAAGAGGTAAAAACAGGAATTACATTTAGGAGGAGTTGGTCTAATATAAAGCAGGGACAGGTACGGGTTCGTGAGACGAGCTACCGCATGACATGGAAAGAAGTGTATGACCTAGCCCTAAAGAGGTATGACTTAACTCTTTTAAGCAAAGAGTACTATAATTCGACAGAAAAACTAAAATGGAGGGATAATAAAACAGGGAATATATTCTATAGACCCTGGTCTAACATTAAAAGTAGGCAGTATACTAACATTCGACCAAGTAATGTAAATGACTATAATATCGAGAAAAGAGAAATTGAATCCTTTGAGGGGTTAGGGTATAGTGTAATAACATTCGAGGAGAAGTATAATAGTGGGTTTAGGCGGGGTGATGGGCACCTATTTGAAATTATACACCCTAACCTTGATGGCGTATGGGTAGCAACAAAGTCACAGTTTAAACTAGGAGCCTTATCTCGTCTAAAGGGCTCTAATATATCCTCGGGGGAAATGTTAGTTAGTGGTGTACTACTAGACAACGGTATAGCTTTTGAATATCAAAAAAGAGTAACTATAGGTGATGAGTTACACATATTCGACTTTTATCTTCCTAACCACGATATGTTTATTGAGTATGACGGGGAGCAACATTATCACCCAGTTACAGTATTTGGGGGTAAAGAGGCATATGATAAAAGAGTATTCCGGGATAAAACAAAGGATAATTATGTAAAGTCACTGTCAAAAACAATTGTTAGGGTACCCTACACATTAAGGGATTCAATTAGTATTACCCATTTTCTTAATAGTACCACCCCATTAAATATAAAACCGGGGGAGGTGGTAGTAGAGGGTAACGAATATGATGTTATCGCAGAATACTATGAGCATCATACACTAAAGGATACACAGAATAAGTTTCACATAGGTCGAGGAACTATTACTAGGATTTACAAAGAAAAGAACGGTGTTTCTAAAAGGGATAGAAGGAGGCTTTCACATGGTTGCGATAATAGATAATTCTGTGGTGGCTTATTCAAGTATTCAGCTCACTGACATCTTCGATGCGCCTATCATCAACACCTTCGTCAAGTCCAACAACAGTTTGGGACAGTTGTATAACCCTGCGGATAAGACCTACAGGCCAGACTTTCGTACAACGCCTTTGGTCCTCACTGCAACGGCCCTCGACCCGGTAACGCACCAGGAGACAATTGCCAATATCAGCAAGGTTACCTGGTCCTACCAGTACAACGACCAGGCAGGGGTAATTTCATCCACAGACAATAACCAGGATTGGTATGTGTCAGGTACAAAGGGTGAGGTCCTCAACATCAAGGAAAATTTCTTACCAGATAGCCTCGGTGCTACGTTCACGGCCTTGATTAGTTACACGGACCCAGCTAAGAACACGACGTCCACAAACAGTGTACAGACGACGATTACAATGCGTAACTTGGTCAAGTCTAGTATCATCCTAAATACATACTCACCATCAGGGTACAACATTGTTAACGGATTGCCCTCTGCTGTGAACTTCACTGGGGACCTATACACGAATGGTACCCTAGACACCGTTACACACCGTAGTAACGATTGGTTCCGACAGGATACAAGTGTGACCAGTACAAACAACCCTAACTATGACTCTCGGGCAGGGTTAGGTTGGGCCAAGATAACGACTGCCTATACCCAAGCAACTGTCAACAGTGAGTTTGGGGCCTCTGTTCTAACCAGTGCGGGAATCGTTGTATCCCCAGACGATGTGATAAATGTGGAGAGCTACAAACTCATCACAACACCTCAGGAAGGGGAGCACAATGGGTCGCCTCAACAGGGATTCTTCACCGCGTATAACTTCGATAGTGCTTTAACGATTGCTATCCAGTCTCTAGAAGGAACCATCTTCAAGAACGGAACGGGTAACAAGAATATGAAAGCTATCCTGTATAACACTGTAGGTGAGGTGGACAAAGATGGAACCAAGTATGCGTACTATTGGTACCTATACAAGGCCGGCGTTTTGGACCCTACTTTTGGTGGAATGGGTAAGAAAACAGGTAAGAGCATTTTAGTCAGCAGTAATGAAATTGATGATAACAGCACACTAATTGTAGAAGTAGAGGGTACTTGACTTATGATGTCGCGGAAGCCCCTTACTTCAGTGAGGGGTCCAAGCGACAATAATGCTTGACATTTAATAAAAAGTATGATATAATATTACTATACCTAATGAGAGGAGGACAGAGAAATGACACTAGTAGCAATAAAGCTAAGACTATATCCAAACGTGACCCAAATGGAGCAGATTGAGCTAACGTTCAATCACACAAGATTTCTTTGGAACGCTATGCTGGAACTACAGAATACCAGATATGAAAACAACAGGGATTCTAAATTCCTTGGTAAGTACGACCTAGACCTACTCTTAACGACATTAAAGCAAGAAAAAGGCTGGTTGTACGATGTAGACAACACCGCATTACAAGATACAAATGCTAAGCTAGATAAGAGCTTTAAGCGTTTCTTTAAGAAAACAGGTGGCCATCCTAGATTCCAATCTTGGAAGTGGTCTAAAAAATCTTATACAACTAAGATGGGAATGCGTTTAGCAGATAACCATCACCTAAAGATTGCTAGGATGGACCCTATCTACTTTCGTTCAAGCAAAGATGTTCCAGAAGGCAATATTAAAACCGTCACGGTGTCTAAAAGCACTACTAATAACTATTATGCTTCAGTTGTAATTGAACAAGAAATCAAACCCCTACCAAAAACAGGTAACAATGTAGGATTGGATTTAGGACTAGCTTCTCTGTCTACCCAATCTGATGGCATTAAAATTCCTCTACCTAGGTTTGATAAGAGCCTGACTAAGAAGAAACGTAACTGGGAAAGAAAACTAGCCCGCAGAAGAATCAGAGCATTAAGTGTTATTCATGAACAAAAGAAGTTTGGTCGTGAGTTGGAATTAGAGGACTTTGCAAATTATACGAGAGCCAAGTATATGGTAGCAAAGTATGCCGAAAAGGAACGAAACCAACGTAATGATTATTTGCAAAAATACACTACTAAATTAGTGAAAGAGTATGATGTCATTGTGATGGAAGACTTAAAAGTTAAAAACATGATGAAGAATCATAAACTAGCAAGAGCAGTTGCTAACGCAGGTTGGCGGTCACTACGTACTATGTTAGAATACAAGACTCAATGGTATGGCAAGGAGTTAATTGTAATCAACCCTGCCTATACTTCTCAAGTAGACTTTGAAACTGGAGAAATTCAGAAGAAGGGTCTAAAGATTAGAGAGTATGTCAACTCTAACGGTACGGTCGTAGACCGAGATGTTAATGCTGCAAAGAACATACTAAAATGGGGCATGTACCCCGAAACACGCATCACAAAAGCGTAAGATTTTGTGTATAGGCTGGGACGGCCTTTGGTAAAGAATTGTAACCTCTGCTGGTACCCTTTGTGGTACTTGTAAGTCAGCAATGTTCCCAGAAACCTGCTACTTTAGTAGCTGGTAGTTCATGAGTGCCCTCTTTTGTGGTATAATAGGGTATTGCCTATTGAGGAAAAATTGTATGAATACATATAAAGTAACAACGAGTTTGAATGGCATTAAACAGCCGGACATGATAGTATCTGCTAAGGATAAAAGCGGTGCTATTGAAGAGGTTTGGACTCTTGTAGGGTTCCAAATTATTATAGATGAAATAGAGGAGGTTGTGGACAGTGGGAATTAAAGCACGAGCACAGCAGAACTTAACAAAGGTGTTTGATGGTTCCGGGGTGTTCTCCATTATCCTGACAAACGAAAATACATCAATCCCTATTAGCAACCAAGGGTTAGCTCTTAACTATACAGCTACGCCTTCGGACATTTATGTGTACTCAGGTACCAGCCTAATAAAACCGGTCGCTAGTAACCCAGAACCGGGGGAATACACGATTACAGCCTCGGGTGAGAACATCACAGCAGGTGTTATTAGCTACAATGGTAACCACGCGTCGATTGGTAATGCGTCCGACTTCGTAACGGACAAGCAAACCTATTCAATCACGTTCACAGCCTCGGGTAAAGACTTCCTAGGTAACCCCTTTACCTCCCAAAAGAAACAGGTCATCACAGCGTTACGACACGGTGATGATGCTACAAGTTACTGGGTGAACACAACAGCATCTGTTGTTATGAAGGATGTCAATGATGTGCTTCAACCCTCTAGTGTGTCGGCATCTGCGGTTTCCCAAGAAGGGTTTGCCAACGCTACTCCATACAAGGGAATCTTTAAGGTTTACATCAAGACAGGTGTTGCATTCCCTACAACCCCTGCCTATACGAGCCCTGCTCCAGAAGTGTCACATACCGTGAACCTGGACACAACGATGAACGATATCCGTATCGATATGTATAGTGCTGATGGGTCTAACTTGTTGGACACACAGACAGTACCTGTTATCGCACAAGCCAACGGGGTCATTAGTACGTCTATCCAGTACACAGTTACGGATAAAAATGTGCAACCAACCGAAAGTGCATCATGGGCGGACACAATCCCTACAGTGGGAATTGGTCAGTTCCTTTGGACGAAGACCACCTTCTACTATACGGATGGTTCAAACGCGGTCGCCTACAGTATGGGACACGTTGGTAAGGATGGTGCAAGTGCACCTCTATTGTTCTTATCCTCAGACAGCCAAGCCTTCACCTTTGATGGGGCAGGTAATCCTAATCCGGTAAACCAAACGATTAACTTCGTGGCCAACTTGCAAAACCTGACAGGTACAGCTACCTTCGTGGCAACACCTTATCTTGATGGTGCAGCGGGCACCCCAATCGCCTTAGGTGGGACGGGTAACGCTAGGTCTCTTACCGTGGCCCAATTTGGGCAGGTATATGATAGTGTTTCAGTTAAGGCAAGTTTAGGTAATCTTAGTGATACCGAAACAGTATACAAGTTGAAGGATGGTGCTAATGGTCAGAATGGTGCACAAGGTGTCCCAGGACCTAAGGGGCCGGATGGATTAACCACATATGTACACATTGCCTATGCCAATAGCTCAAACGGTTCAAGTAACTTCTCTACTACAGATTCCTCAAATAGGTCTTATATCGGGGTTTATACCGATACAGCCGTACCGGATTCTACAGATTACACGAAGTACACATGGTCTTTGATTAAAGGAGCAGATGGAGCAGATGGTACCCCTGGGCCTAAAGGAGCAGATGGAAGAACTAGTTACATTCACTTAGCTTATGCTAACAGTGCGGATGGAAATACTAACTTTTCTACTACAGACCCAACGGGTCGAGCGTATATCGGTGTTTATACAGACTTTACAGTAGCAGACTCTAACACACCCTCGATGTACACATGGTCTCTTGTAAAGGGTCAAGACGGTTCTGATGGAATCCAAGGACCAAAGGGAGCGGATGGTATCTCTACCTACGTTCACTTTGCTTATGCTAATAGTTCTGATGGAAAAACAGACTTTTCTACTACTGACTACGCTAACAAGAAGTTCATCGGTATCTTAACAGATACCTCAGTCCCAGATTCTACAGATTATACAAAGTACACATGGTCTTTGATTAAAGGAGCCGATGGTGCCAACGGTGCACAGGGGGTACCTGGTCCAAAGGGTGCAGATGGTATCTCTACGTATATTCACTTTGCTTATGCTAACAGCGCTAATGGCTCAAGTAACTTCTCTACTACAGATTCCTCAAATAGGGCTTATATCGGGGTTTATACCGATACAGCTGTACCAGATTCTACGGATTACACGAAGTATACGTGGTCCCTAATTAAGGGAGCTGATGGTACCCCTGGGCCTAAAGGAGCAGATGGAAGAACTAGTTACATTCACTTAGCTTATGCTAACAGTGCGGATGGAAATACTAACTTTTCTACTACAGACCCAACGGGTCGAGCGTATATCGGTGTTTACACAGACTTTACAGTAGCAGACTCTAACACACCTTCAGTATATACTTGGTCTCTTGTAAAGGGTCAAGATGGTAGGAACGGTTCTGATGGAATACAAGGGCCAAAGGGAGCAGATGGTATCTCTACCTATGTTCACTTTGCTTATGCTAACAGTGCAGACGGAAAAACAGACTTTTCTACCACTGATTATGCTAACAAGAAGTTCATCGGTACCTTAACAGATACCTCCGTACCCGACTCAACCGACCCTACACGGTACACCTGGTCACTAATTAAGGGAGCTGACGGTGCTAACGGCGCACAAGGTGTCCCTGGTCCAAAGGGTGCTGATGGTATCTCTACGTATATTCACTTTGCTTATGCCGATAGCTCAAACGGTTCAAGTAACTTCTCTACTACAGATTCCTCAAATAGGGCTTATATCGGGGTTTATACCGATACGGCCGTACCAGATTCTACAGATTACACGAAGTATACTTGGTCTTTGATTAAAGGAGCTGATGGAGCAGACGGTACACCTGGGCCTAAAGGAGCAGATGGAAGAACTAGCTACATTCACTTAGCTTATGCTAACAGTGCGGACGGAAATACTAGCTTTTCTACTACAGACCCAACGGGTCGAGCATATATTGGTGTTTACACCGACTTTACAGTAGCAGATTCTAATACACCCTCGATGTACACATGGTCTTTGATTAAAGGAGCTGATGGAGCAGACGGTACCCCTGGACCTAAGGGAGCAGATGGAAGAACTAGCTATATTCACGTAGCTTATGCTAATAGTGCAGATGGTACCAGTGGATTTTCCGTTACGGACCCAACGGGTCGAGCGTATATTGGTGTTTACACAGACTTTACTATGGCGGACTCTAACACACCTTCAGTATATACTTGGTCTCTTGTAAAGGGTCAAGATGGTTCTGATGGAATCCAAGGACCAAAGGGAGCGGATGGTATCTCTACCTACGTTCACTTTGCTTATGCTAACAGTGCAGATGGAAAAACAGACTTTTCTACCACAGTATACTCAGGTAAGACCTACCTAGGTACGTTGACAGACTTTACAGTAGCTGATTCTACAGATTACACGAAGTATACGTGGTCTTTGATTAAAGGAGCTGATGGAGCAGACGGTACCCCTGGGCCTAAAGGAGCAGATGGAAGAACTAGTTACATTCACTTAGCTTATGCTAACAGTGCGGATGGAAATACTAGCTTCTCTACTACAGACCCAACGGGTCGAGCGTATATTGGTGTTTACACAGACTTTACAGTAGCAGACTCTAACACACCTTCAGTATATACTTGGTCTCTTGTAAAGGGTCAAGATGGTAGAAACGGCTCTGATGGGGCTCCCGGGCCTAAGGGGGCAGACGGAAGAACTAGCTACATTCACGTAGCTTATGCTAACAGCTCTGATGGTACCAGTGGATTTTCTACCTCGGATGCTGTCGGAAAGAAGTATATTGGTGTTTACACAGACTTTACTGTAGCGGACTCTAGTACTCCTTCAGTATATACTTGGTCGTTGATTAAGGGTGCTGATGGTGCCAACGGTGCACAAGGTGTACCCGGTCCAAAGGGAGCCGACGGGTTAACTACCTACGTCCACTTTGTATACGCTGGAAATGCTACGGGGACACTTAACTTCTCCACGACAGACCCAAGCGGACGCCCTTACATGGGTGTTATGACTGATACAACCCCTGCTGACTCTACAGACCCAACGAGGTATACTTGGTCCCTAATTAAAGGGGCAGACGGTAGTGTTGGTCCTACCGGGGCTACCGGAGCGCCTGGACCTAAGGGTTCCGATGGTTTGACAACGTACGTGCACATTGCTTATGCAAACAGTGCTAATGGTGCTACGAGCTTCTCCACAACAGACCCAACTGGTAAGGCTTACATTGGTGCCCTAACGGATACCTCTGTACCTGACTCTACAGATTACACGAAGTATACTTGGTCACTAGTAAAGGGTGCCGATGGTGCCAACGGTGCTCAGGGTGTACCCGGTCCAAAGGGTGCAGATGGTATCTCTACTTATATCCACTTTGCATATGCAAATAGTGCAGATGGTAAAACAGACTTTTCTACTACGGTGTACTCAGGAAAGACTTACTTAGGAACACTTACAGATACTGTAGTTGCAGACTCAACTGACTACACGAAGTATACTTGGTCTTTGATTAAGGGTCCTCAAGGGCAAACCGGACCACAAGGTATCCAAGGACCCGTTGGTCCAAACGGGGTATCCACTTACGTCCACTTTGCTTATGCAAATAGCGCAGACGGTACCGTAGGATTCTCCACAACGGCCAATAACCAGACCTACATTGGTGTATATACGGATAGTACCCAGACAGGTGCTATAACTCCCTCTAGATACACATGGTCCCTTATGAAGGGAGCAGATGGTAAAAACGCTATCACGGGTTGGTTGACAAATGAGTCAATCACTTTGCAAGCGGACTCAAACGGTAACGTGCCAAGTTACACAAGTGCAACCGGTAGCTTCGTTGTCTATAATGGAACTAACCAGGTAACTGGTTTAACTGTTAACCAAGCCAATGCCGTTGGTATGACTCTGAATATCTCTGGTATGAACTATAATGTTACTGGTATGGTAGCCGATATCGCTTACGTGGACTTGAGTGTTACCTACTCTGGTACAACAATTACCAAGAGGTTAACGTTGGCCAAGTCAAAGTCAGGGGCAAATGGTGCAAATGGTACCTCTGTTGTGAACTCAACAACCCCACCTTCCAACCCAACTGCTGGACAGTGGTGGAACGACATGAGCGTTACCCCTAACGTGTTGAAAGTGTATCAGTCAGGGAACTGGATTCCATATCGTATTGATGCTATCAACTTGGTAGCGCAGAGTGTGACAACCGATAAGCTTGCATCGGACGTTTTGGTAGCAAGTAATGTGACCTACACAAACAAGAATGGAACGAGTACGAACCTTCAAACATTTAACTTTGATGGTATCCAAACATTACTGACTGATGGTAATGGGCACACCTATTCCAGTATGGATAACGCAGTTAGTTCAACTCAGTCTTGGACTTCATTATCTAAGCAGGTTAATGATTTAGGGCAAGTCAACCAGCTATTTAACACAGAGTTTAGCCCTGATTTTGCTGGCTGGAATATAGGAACCCCTAATATATCTGGTAAGTTCACAACAACAACTCCTCTATCATCTGACACTTCGTGGTCACTATCATCAGAGAAGTTTGGAGGTAGTAATGTTCTATTAAATACTTATGGTTCTGGGTCTTCATCAATAAATTCTGGTCTAATTCCAATTGGGGGAAATGTAACATCAATAGTAGCTATAGAGGCATATTCATCTAGTAACTATAATGGTACAGTTACATCTTCATTAAGATTTTACTACTATGACTCAAATCAAAACTATATATCAAGTACACTTAAGGATAGCTCTAAAATAACCTCTTGGACTAGGGTAATAGCCTCTGCTACATCTCCATCAAATGCAGCTTATGTTGTTGTAGCATTTGTAACAAATGGTTCAGTAGGTACTAGTAGCTATTCACAGCCTATGATGGTATTTAGTGGTAGTATAGGCGCCTATGTACCAGGTCAGTATAATAATAATGACCGTGTACTTAAAATAGAGAAATCCGCAGATGATTTTAAGATTAGCATAGGTCAAAGTGTAAAAGATGCAAAAAGTAGTGCTGATTCAGCTAACACCAAGGTTGATAATCTCTCTGTTGGTGGTAGGAACCTATTTTTAGGAACTAAATATTTTTCTGGAAATGGCAATTGGAATATTAATGGTAATTTAGTAGAAAATGTCTACCAAGGATTAGACGCTGTACAAACAGCAGGTGCATGGGGTGGACCTAAATATAATAACAGTGCATTAGAAAGTCAAGGCATTATACAATCAGTTAACGATACATTTATCATGTCTGCTTGGGTTAGAAATACTGGAACAACTCCCATAAGTATTTATTTCTACGGGGACTTTGTACCTACCTCCAACAAAAATATGGCAGTCTTGTCAGCAAATAGTGGATGGGTGAGGATAAATACAGGACCTTTTCAATTTTCAAAAACCAGCGGTTTAACTGGTTCGCTACGTTTTGAGCCTACAACAGGTGCTACTGGTGGTAATATACAGCAGGTAGGATTAAAACTAGAAAAAGGAACCATTGCTACAGACTGGACTCCAGCCCCAGAAGACCAATCAGCAGAGATAACTACCCAGCTAAACCTAGCAGCAAATAGTTTTACATTAGGGATAGACTCTAATGGTAATCTTATATCAGGAATTTCTGGTAATTCTAAAACACTATCACTTAATGGTGCTACAATATACTTGAACTCTAAAACAGTTATTGCTGATAACTTTGTTACGACATTACTTACAGCCCAAGATGCTACTATTGGTAATACACTTACTATTGGTAGTGGAGGAAGTATACAGTCTACATTAGATGGTTCTGTTTGGGACTTTACAGCCAATCCGTATTATTACACAAATAACGGTACAACCAAAGCACCTTGGTGGCAAGTTCAGCAACAAGGTACCATGGCAATAGATACCTCTAGTACGCTGCATTTCGATGGGTCTTTAACGGCGAACGACGTATCCATAGGAAGTACACCGCAATATGCTTACTATACACAAACAGGTACGGATACTTTAGGTGGAACAAATAAGCTTAATGTATCAACGTCATTAGGCTTAAACGGTCTAAGAATAGACCAACAAGATGCTACAAACGCTGCTGCAACAGGCGGTTATGTATTCGTTACAGGTCATGGGTTATTTACAGGATATGACCAAGCTAACCCAAGATTTTCAGTTCAATCTAACGGTAATGTTATGGCTGATAAACTAACCTTTATTGGCGGAATTGATTATCAGCAAGTAGTTGGGTCAGCCACACCGATATCTAATATATATCAACTTAATTTTAACGGTGGTAGAAATTTGTACCTGGACGGTGGTCAATATGTTCGTATTGCTAGTACAGGTGGCATAAATTCAAGTTCTAAACTATATGTAACAGATTCAGATATTCAGCTTCTAGGTGGCGGTAGTGGTACTAGTGATGCTACCATGATTCTGCGTGTTGGTAAAAATAATAATAATTATTTGTATTATGAGAGCAAGATGATTGGGTCTGCTGGTTCAGCCTTATACATGGCTTCCGATGGTGCTATCTTGGTCCATTCATCTGCTACTAAATATAAGTCTAATATTGAGTATGATACTACAACATCACTTGCGGACAGATTAATGACTGTTGATTTAGCTTCATGGAATGATAAAAATGAAGAGCGTATGAGGCAAGAGTACAAGACGGTAGGTAACACGCCTGATTATGCTATAGATAAAGATGGTGCTAGATATGTTGGTCTAATAGCGGAAGACCTTGTAAAGGCTGATTTAGAGGAATTTGTTGTTAGGGACGTTGATACAGGCTCTGTAGAGTCTATTAGGTATGATAGAATAGGTATAGCACTAATCCCTGCAGTAAGACAGCAGAGAGATATGATAAATGAACTAAGATTAGAAATTGAAAGGTTAAAAGATAAAGTACAATGAATAATTTGCAAATGAAAAATGAAATTCCAGACAATGACAAGCAGACGGTTAAACTTGTGTTTGATGCTACATTCTCAGATGGTACACATATTGAGAATGGGTCTGTTACCATAACAAAGTCAGATTGGCTTAATTTAACAGGAACTCAGAAGTTGGACAAGATTGCACAGACTGTATCTGACAGATTGTTAGAGAGTATGTCAACTTATACAGAAAGCAAAGGAGAATAATCATGCAACCAGATTTAAATTCAGTAGTACAAACGTTATTGCAGGAAAATGCTAACTTGACTTTACAAAATGCACAGTACAAGTCACTTGTTGAGCAATACGAGAATCAAGCTAAAGAAGAGAAGAAATAATTATGAATATTACAGTGAACGAAAAAGTAACAAACTTTGTTGATAAAAAAGAAGTATTGGCTAACTTACAAGCTATTCTATCTATGAAGACTAGCACAGAATCTCCAGAAATGAAAACAAAATAACTAACAAAGGCCTGATATTTAGGCCATACATAGGCTCTAGTAGCCACTATATTATCCCCTGAGAAACAGGAAAGGAACATTCCTATGCCACAAGCAGACGGTAACCACAAGTTAGAACGAATCGAGTTCTCCTACTCAGGTGGAAGTTACAAGTTCAACATCAACCCCCAGAACATGAAAATGGCCCAACCTCATCGTACCTCAGTTATCAAGACACAGTCTACCTATGTTGTTGAGGATTTCAACGATGATGTCCAAACTATTCAATTGTCGGGTACTACAGGGGGAACCCGTATCCTTAAAGGGGAACAGGCAATCATGAAACTCTGGACGTTCCTAGACAAATACGCCAATAAGACCCCATCATATGGGCAGGCACCACAGGAGCCTCTAGAGTTCTACAATCATACAGAGAACTACGCCTTTGCCACGGTTATTGGGCCCGATGGATACTCCATTACCCGCGACGTGTCCCACCCTCTACAATGGAACTACGATATTAACCTCATTGTGCTTGGAGTTGCAGGGACTGTTATCGACCCATCGACAATCTCTGGTGCAGAAATCACCTCACGGGACACAAATAAGGGGGACGAAAACAGGCAAACCTTAATTGGCCCAATGCCAAATACCAATGCTGTCACTAAGGGTACGGGCTATAAAGCACCCACCCAGTCAAATAAATCCAATGCTGGTACAAAGAAGGCTACGGATAGCGCAACAAAGAATCCAGTAACAGGAAAGCCACAGAACGTACCAGGAAGCATCCTATCAAACTGGGCAAAGGGGAGATAATCATGAATCTAACACAACCTTACCAATTGTTGCAACTTATCCGTTCCATCAACCTAGACAACAACCGTATCATACAGCGTAATGTGTCTCACGTGCCCTATAACACCTCTTTAATATATCCAATGGACCCAAGGGTGTCCAACGCGGGTATCGCCTTATATGAGCTTGTATTATCCAATAAGACGTTCGTGCCGGATTATCGTACCAGACTTTATGGCATGGTACCCTATTTTAACACCCTAAGCAAGAATCGTAAATACACTCTTCTGTACCAGACGTTTCAATCTGTTATTTTGGACACCTATGGGCTTGTTTACCTTGTTGAGAATGATACACCAAACACAGTAAGTTTCTCTATGAAGGACATCATCAGGTTGCATACCAACATTTCCTCATTAGTACACACATTGCATGGACAGGAGTTCCGAGATGCAGGACCTATTATTACAGCCCTTCATGAAATGGATTCCAGTGTACTTTACGTGTTCTCCACATTCTCTAACCTAGACTACAGTATCTTAGCAAATGATAACTTAGCGGGTAAGATTAATCTTATCCCTAATTCAGACTTCTCTGAGTTCTCTACTTTCTACACAGGGGCCACATCGAACTTATTGAATATCAATTCCACTACCAGCACCCTGTCGTACCTTGGTAAAATAGCCACAAACATTTCCACAGAACCTATTCCGGTTACACCAGGGGCTACTCTTTCACTAAGTGCCAACAGCAACAAACCTCTATCAGTTACTGCGGTGAATGTTAACGGTAACCCTATCTCTTACATCCATGACAATGGTTCCCTTATCTCGAATGGACGAATTGGGTCCACCGTTCAAACCTTACCTGGTGTGCAACTCCTGCAAGGATTCACTGTTACCGATACAGTTAACTATATCCAGGTGTCCTTCACTGTTGGCCCTGCTATCAATCAGAATGATGACCGCATCAGTGAACTTATGCTCACAACAGGTAACACGACCGGTACCTACCTAAAGGGGGCTATCAATAATGACAACGTATAAGAAATATGCTATCCGACAGGGTGACACAATTCAGGCCATTGCGCAGAACCTCCTAGGGGACGCTACGCAGTGGTCTAGTCTTGTATCCTACAACAAGTTATCCTACCCTTATATCAACCGGCTAGATGAACCAAAGTATCGAATCAATAATGTCCTCCAAGTTGGGGACGACCTTATTGTACCCGTGCCAGACGTTAGCCCACAGGAGGAAATTGGTCTCCTCAATAGCTCACAGAAGGAGCTTGTAACCGAGTATGCCTTAGGTAGGGACCTCTCTATCATGAGTGACCTTAGTGATATACAGACAAGAGGTACCACTGATGAGACACTTTCCATCTCCGCCTCCGGAAGAGAACTAGACACCGTTGCCGGATACAACAATCTGGCACAAGCGCTCATCATGAGACTCAATACCCCAAAGGGAAGCTTGATTCTTCACCCAGAGTATGGGCATGACATGGCCTCTATCATTGGACTACCCAACACACAACCTAACGTAACGAAGCTCCTAGTGGCTATTGAGAAGGCTGTTAGGGCCGATGAACGGGTCACTAACGTAACTGTGAATAGCACAAAGGTGACAGAGGACGAAGTCTATGTTACAATGGAGGTAACACCTTTGAGTTTCTCAGAGCAGTTCACCCTGTACCTCAAAACAGGGGATAATAGTATCACCCTCGACACCATCTAAAAAGGAGCCAAAATGATAATCAAAAATCAGTCAGATATTCTGACCTCTCTTATCGATTATACCAGTGGCATGACGAACAAGGTGACGGACTACAGTGTAGGTTCCGTTATTCGTTCAATCTATGATGCGGTATCAATCGAAGAAGAGACGCTGTACATACTCATGCAACAGAATATTGAAGAGGGCATCGCCAGTGGATTACTGTCAGCCTTCAATTTCAGCCCAAAGCCAGCACAGAAGGCCTATGGTGACCTCACCCTAGAGTTCTTCACACCAATAGCTAATGACCTCCGTATCGCACGAGGAACACGTTTTAGTACCGGCGATGTAGCAAGCACCTTCTACTATGAAACACAGGAGGATTACCTTGTTCCTCGTGGTAGCTCCTCGGCGGTTATTAAGGTATACGCTGTGCAATCCGGAGAAGTGGGCAATGTACTAGCAGGAGAAATCTCCCACGCGGAGAGTACCATCTATAACTTATCCCGTATCTATAACGTGAATCCTTTCTTAACAGGGGCAGAGGAAGAGACCTACACCCAAGCACGTGACAGGTTCAGGCTCATGCTTGATAGCGTAGGTAAGGGTACCAAATCAGCCTTATTATATGGTACCTTGTCCGTTGAGGGTATCCAACTGGCCAAATTAGAGGAGTTTGTGGGCTATGTGAATGTCTACGCTGGGGACGCTAATGGGCTACTCACATTGGGCCAACAACAGGCTATCCTTACTACCCTGGACGACTACCGTTCAGCCGGTATCAAAGTGAACGTCTATCCAATCGACCGTACGGCCATCGACGTTACTATGACAGTTGACGTTCGTGGAACGGGTTATGTAACCGATGAGTTCAAGTTGGCCTTCGAGCGCTACATTTATAACTATATCAACACCCTAGCAATTAACAGTAACTTTATTTACAATGACTTCGTGCGCTACGTGTTGGACTTTGATAGTACTTTAATTATGGACATCGACGTAGCTACCCCAACCGAGAACTACATTACTCGAGCGGAAGAAGTGCTCCGTGCAGGGAACATTAACGTTACTTACGTAGAGAGGAGGTAACCTATGGTATCTGACTACAAGAACGCTGATGGGGATTATCGTGGCATATTAGAGCGTTATTTACCTACAGCGTACAAAACCATTGGTAATGGTTCGGACGTCCACATGGGTCTCTTAGGGGCCTTAAAACAGATGCTGGTTACAACCGAGCAGGATATCATCGATGGTACCCAACAGGTATTCCTAGCAAACGCCAACAGTTGGGCCTTGGACCTTTATGGGGACTGGGTAGGAGAATCCCGAAAAGGGGAACTCGACGACACTTACCGTGCTCGGATAATTGAGAAGATTACCCTAGGCCGGAACACAGTAGGGAATATCATCAAGGGTATTAAGAGGGAGATTAATGACCCGGACCTGACAGTGTCAGTATATGAACCTTGGCGTAACATCTTTATCCTAAACAAGAGCTTCCTCAATGGGGCTGACAGGTTGATTGGGAAGTTTTACCGCTATGCCGTTGTTCAGGTGACTTTGAACAAGTATGTGAACGCTTTGGAACTTCAAATGATTACCGACAAGTACAAGTCTGCTGGTGTATCCCTCGTGTTTGTCTATCGTGAGGGTATCGTGGCAAGTGACGGTGCGCTATTGGCTTTGCCGTTGAAACTTATCACGGAAAACCGGAACACAATAACTAGAAATAGGTCACAACTACGGGGCACGTTACTTATGAATGGCCTCCCTACAGGAACTAAGGCGACGGACTTGTTCACGGTAAACGAGAGCGACCTTAACGGCACTGATGTCCTAGCTAGTGACCCTAATAGTGTGTACAGCGGGATTTACGGAACGGTGCCAAGTAAGAACATATTTGGGACAACCGCTCCCACAGCAGGTATGACGAGTGACCCCTATGACTTCATCTTCCAACAGAGCAAGGTAGACGCTAGTACCCTTGAGGGTAGGAACTACGTTTTGAACACAAATGTGTCTACTACAAGTACCATAGAGGGTTTTCTCTCATCTGTACCATCGTCTTATTTTAATAACAAAAAATTAACTTTGTCTGTTCAGGTTGATTATGACAATATAACAGCATTATCAGACTCTAGCTTCAAGCGACTAGGTGTTGAGTTTGTTCTGTTAAATAAAGATGGTAGTAGTAGCTTTATAGGCGCTTGGAAATGGCCATCCATTGGAGACAGCTTCCACGGACGTATTTCAGTTACACGGGACTTTTCTAATAATGAATTTAAAGACTATGCAAATAATAAAATGGGAGAAGGGATATATGTTCAAGGTGTAATAGGAACCGGTGTATCTGTATCAAAACCTAAGTTAGAAATCGGAACTAGTAGTACAGATTGGACCCCAGCTCCAGAAGATACCCCAAAGCTTTATGTTCACCCCTATACAGGGACAGATTACACCGCCTTGAACAGGCTTGATGGGGTAACTGAAACCGTTACCGCAAGTGGCCTTCCGACGGTGGCATTTAATATTAGTGAATATGTGAAGGGGGTACTGGAGGCTAAGGCGCTTAATGATAGCAATAGGTATGGGCGCAACCTATTGCTAGGTACTGGAAATTGGGTTGGAGATAGCACTAGGTGGACTAAGCGTGGCACAGTAACAGACAACTCAGGCACATATAGGGGAATGCTTGTTGCTTCTTCAGCAGGTGCATGGAATAGCCCAATCTATAGGATACAAAATGCAGGGATATTACAAGTTGGCAAGACGTATACATTTTCCACTTACGTTAGAAATACCTCTGATATAGATACTAAAGTAGCCCCATACTACGAAAATGGAATTGTGACACCTATTGGAAATACCACACTATTGCCAGCTCACACAGATTGGTTTAGAGTATCAACAACTTTCCAGTGCGTGAAAGACCCAACCACAAGCACTTCGGGTTTGCGTTGGGAGGGAGCAAACGCCTTAACAAACGGACAAATCCAATTTGCTGGTTATAAGCTAGAAGAAGGTAATCTTCCAACTGATTGGACTCCAGCACCAGAGGATAATCCTACCGCCGTTGACTACACCAATTTCTCAACCCCGGTTTTCTCAATCAACATCAACCTCAAAGGGTCACCGTTCGGTTTAGCCCCAACAACTATCACGGTGCTATCACAAGGAGCAACACCGCTAACTGGTAAATGGTACAAGAATGGCAACTTAATTTCACCCCAGACAACACAAGTGTCCGATGCTACCACCCCAACCGGGACTTGGTCCTTCAAACTGGATACACCTACCTTAGTCTCCTCGGTTACGCTAACGGATAACTATCCTGACGCTACAGGTGCCTACCGTGTTATTACCATGACCACGACCGATAACCGAGAGTTAGTTATCCTGAACACGACCCAACAGGTCACGGGAACAATTAACACACTTAGGTTACAAACCCAAACCCCAGAGATTTACCATCCTTATATCAAGAGTGCTATGATTGGGAACACCACCCTATCTAGCCCACAGGTGTTTGATGCTTCCACAGGCAACTGGGTAAATATCACCAAGAGCACTAACTTAGTACCTTACATCGACTATGGTGATGTTACCAATGCTCTCTATGTAACACTACGGAATAAGACAACACAACAGAATATTGACTACCTTGGATTGGACATCACCCAAGTATCCGTTGAAGGGCAATAGGTAACTATTGCCTTTTGTTGTGCTTTGTGGTATAATAGTACTAGCCCAAAGAAAGGAGGACAGAGAAGTGACGATGACTGTTGTAAAGGTACGCCTGTATCCTAACAAAAATCAGGAGGAACAAATATGGATTAATTTTAACCATACGCGCTCACTTTGGAATAAACTGTTAGGTCTACAAATGGAGCGCTATGAAAATAGCAAGGATAATGAGAGTGCCAAGCGTTCTGCCTACCTAGGAGGCTATGATATGGCAATCCTACTACCTCTAATAAAGCAAGAGAACCCTTGGATGAACGAAGCTGATAGTAGGGCGATGCAAGAAGTAACAACTAACTTAGACCTAGCCTTTAAGCGTTTCTTTAAGAAGACCAGTGGTTACCCCCGGTTCAAGTCTTGGAAACGGTCAAAGCAGGCATATACTACTAAACAGAGACTACAGTTGGTAGGTGAGAACCACTTAAAGCTACCAAAGTTAGGACCTGTAAAGTTCAAGCAAAAGTTCATCCCAGAGGGTAGGTTAAAACGTGCCACGGTTTCCATTAGTGCAACAGGAAACTACTACGCTTCGGTTGTAATCGAACGAGAGATTGAACCCTTACCTAAAACAGGTAAGAGCGTTGGCATAGACCTTGGATTAGCTTCTCTGTCCACCCAATCCGACGGTACTAAGATTCCCCTTCCTAGGTTCGATAAGAGCCTAGCTAAGAAGAAACGCTACTGGGAAAGAAAACTAGACCGCCGTAGAATCCGTGCACTATCAGTGATTCACGAACAAAAGAAGTTAGGTCACACTTTGGAATTAGAAGACTTTGCAAATTACACGAGAGCCAAGTATATGGTTGCAAAGTATTCTGAAAAAGAACGAAACCAAAGAAACGACTATCACCAAAAGTACACTACTAAGCTAGTGAAGGAGTTCGACACTATCGTGATTGAAGACTTGAAACCTTCTAACCTGGTGAAGAACCATAAACTAGCTAGAGCAGTAGCCAACGCAGGTTGGCGGTCACTGAGGACGATGTTAGAGTATAAAACATCCTGGTATGGCAAGGAGTTGATTGTTATCAACCCTGCCTACACTTCCCAGGTAGACTTTGAAACTGGAGAAATTCAGAAGAAGGGCCTAAAGATTCGGGAGTATGTGAACTCTAATGGAACCTTAGTGGACCGTGATATCAACGCTGCTAAGAACATTCTAAAATGGGGCTTGTACCCCGAAACACGCGTCACAAAAGCGTAACATTTTGTGTATAGGCCGGGACGGCCTTTGGTAAAGAATTGTAACCTCTGTAGATACCCTTGTGGTACTTGTAAGTCAGCAATGTTCCCAGAAACCTGCTACTTTAGTAGCGGGTAGTTCATAATAGGTAGTGGCTATATTATCCCCAGAACAACAGAAAGGAGACCTCCATGGCAACCCTTACAGATAAATCCAAGGTAGCCAACGCTATTCGACTGTACAACGAAGCACAGTCCATGTACTTGGTACTTGGTGGTAAAAACACGGAATGGCCAAATTCGGCCGTCCCTACAGTACCCCAGCCTGACACCACATCCGTACCGGAACTCATCGGGCTCAAAAGGGTATCTACGGTATCCTTAGCTAGGCCAACTACCCGAACTACAGGGGCAAACGTTGTATCCTCTGGTGGACAGAACTACGAGCTAGTGTCCTTAGCCGATGCCTACACCTATAATGCTACCTACGTGTACATTGGAACAGATATCTTACAGGATGACTTCCAAGACAAGGTACACCGTATCGTGGCTCTTACGAGTAACCCAACGTTTTCCTCCGGTGTAACTGGGGCTGTTATTCCCTACAACTATGTAACCAACCAAGGGACCCTACAGGCAATTGAGAACGTAACAGCAACAGACATGACCGGTATAGATATGACCGAGTTCATCCTAATTTCAGCATAAAGAAAGGTCCTATACATGGCAACTATTGATAAGTCCAAAGCCCCCTACTATGATGGGTATAATCCGGACAAGAACTATACAAGCATTGGCTTCGTTGCAGACAGGCCATTACAGCAACGGGAACTGAATGAGTTACAATCCCAATTCAGCGACCGTATCAAGGGCATTGGAAACGGTGTCTACCGAGAAGGGGCCATCATCTCCGGTCTTGACTTCTCCATTAAAGATGGTGCCACAACAGGTACCAAAGATATCGCCCTCCAACAAGGGTCCATCTATATTGCTGGACGTGTCATCTCTACTCAGCCTACAACAGTGAACATTCCAGGTACTGGTGATGGTTATGTGTATGCTACGTATGTGGAAAAAGTCGTTACCTCCGCACAAGACCCTTCGTTGAATGACCCTGTGTCTACCTCTGTGCAAGGCGCGGACCGTATCCAAGCTAGTGTTACCTTATCCGCTACTGCTGTGGATGACACAAGTGTGGTGGTATTCCACTTCCAAGACGGGTCCCTTTACCTAGACCAAGATACACCTGTTAGTGATGATATCATGAAGACCCTTGCAGTGCGTACCCAAGAAACAAACGGTTCGTACCGTGTATCGGGGTACAACCTTTCAGTGGATAAGAGCCAAACAAACAACAGCAAGGTTTCATTGGTAATCTCAGATGGTACCGCTTATGTTCGTGGTTACCGTGTCCGTAAAGTAGCTGCATCACGTATTTCTATTAATCCATCTACTACGACACGCCAAGTGATTAACGAATCACACGGGTACGATGCTACAAAGGGACGCTTCACGTTGTACCAAGCCCCTGTGGCAACTGTCACGTCAGTTACCTCACCTGTATCCATTACTGAAACTGTATCTCGTGGCTCCGGCCTAGCAGACATCATGAAGAATGGGAACGTGGTAGCTATCAAGTCCATCACGTCCTCAAAGGGGACTGTCTATGGTACTTTGGATAACCCCGCTACGGCACAAAACCCTGCGGACATTACAATCCAAGGGGGGAACAGCATCTCCTGGCGTAGTGGCTCTAATGTGATTCCTACAACGGGGGGCACGTATCAAGTGACCTACTACTATGTCAAGACAATGGTACCCGGTACAGACTACTCCGTTGTCGTGACCCCTTCAGCAAGCAACAGCACTATCCCAACGACGGACATCGTGTTCCAAGGTATGGGTGGTGACAAGCCGGTGACTGATATGAGGGTTGCTAGTGCAGTGTCCGTTACCTATAACTTCTACCTAGCACGTCGTGACCTTATCACGTTGGGTGCAACAGGGGCCTTCAATGTGGTGCCTGGTAACCCTGACACAATTAACAACGTGACTATCCCCGTTACGGCCAACGATGACCTTTCACTTCCTCTTGGATGGGTAACAGTTTATCCAAATAGCCAGTACGCCGAAACCAATGATAACACCATCACGAACCTTACCTTTGGCCAATTACAGAAGCTTCAGGCCCGGGTGCAAACGTTGGAATACAACATGGCCACTATGTCACAGGACATAACAGCTGCGCAGGGGCATGACCCACTTTCCCTAAGGGGAGTATTTTCAGACGGATTCAATTCTTTGGAACGTGCCGATGTGGACATCTTTGGGAACGATGCCAACCCTTGGAAAGAGGGTGGCAAAGTGGTACCGATGGCATCATGGGATTACTCAGATGCCTACATTACACTTCCATACCTGAATAGCCAAATTAAGGGCAACACAGTAAACACGGTGTCACAAGGAACGGCCCCATTCAACAACCCAATGCAATGGAATGGTCGGGTTATCACAGCCCCTTATCGTATTGTAACGGAATTATCACAACGGTTGGCTACAGGTGACATGAGTGTTAACCCTTACATGGTGTATGCAACCCAAACAGGGGGCCTTCAGCTTAACCCAGCAGCCGATGTATGGCAAGATGTGAACACTGTTGTGGTCAACAACAAGATTGTTAAGAATCTCAATGTCAAAAGGTACTGGAGACATAACGGAAAACAACCCGATGCAGATTCACAATTCATTTATGAGAACCTGAATAACTTATCATGGGATGGTGTTAACCCAAACTGGATTAAAACAGGAATGGGGGATGCTGGTTCTGGTGTACAGAACCAAGCAAAGTGGAACGGAACTGCTTCAGGGTCGCTAGTTACCAATGGGGGAGAAAATACAAGCACGACAGCTATCCCTTACATGAGACCAATCACTGTCAAGTTCACTGCACAGGGCCTACGCCGTAACGCCGACAATCTTTATGTAGTGTTCAACAATATCAAGCTTTCAGTGCTACCATTGTCCCCATCTATTGCAGGTACCCAAACGGGTACTATCAAGGCGGACAACATGGGTAACGCAGCAGGTAGCTTTGTAATACCAGCGGGACAACAAGGTAATCAAACTGTGGATGTGTTCCTTAAGAACGATTCTGGTGACGGTTCATCAGCTAACACCACATTCACCTCTGCTGGTTCAACAAAGACAGTGGAACAAATCATCAACACTACGTTCTACCAAGTACAAATGGTGGACCCTCTTGCCGAATCCTTCCAGTTCGATGGGGACCGCATGGTGGCTGGTGTGAACTTGTACTTCTCTGCTAAGGACACAAGTGCAACAGCACCTGCCGTTACTGTCCAGATTCGTTCTATGTCCGATGGCGGATTACCAACACAAGAGGTACTAGGACAATCAATCCTAACGAACGACAAGATTAACGTATCTGCCAATGGTAGCGCCTCGACATCCTTCTACTTTGACAACCCTGTTCAATTGAACTCAGGTAAGAGCTATGCGTTCGTTGTGACGTCAAACTCACCTGCATACCGTGTGTTCTATGCTGAAATGGGAAGCCCTCGTTTGGACAATAATCAGACCCTGGTCACAAATCCCTATGATGGCGTGATGTTTAGTTCAGCAAATGCGCAAAGTTGGACAGTTCATCAGACCGCAGACTTGAAGTTCGATATCATGACTGCGACCTTCATTGATGGTTCCCAATCAACAGTTCTCTTTGACCCTGTTAACTTGACACGTGCAGATGGTTCACTACCGGACGTTACAGTTTCAACGCTACTATCAGCCTTGGCCCCTACTAATACAGTGGTCAAGTGGGAGTACCGTGTTATTCTTGCTTCGGACAGTGTTTCTGGAAGTATCGATGATGGGACTCACCCTTGGTATGTTGTTGGTCAGAATGGTGAGTATGACCCAAGTGGCCTCATCAAGATTATCCAACTACGCGCTACGCTTCAAGCAAGCAAGTACATCAGCCCTCGTTTGTCAACCGACGTCCTAAACATCAACTCGTTGATTACAGGAACTGCCGGAACCTATGTAACGAAGAACGTTACGATGGGAGACACCGTTGGGTATAACACGATTACAGTATCGTACAAGCAGTACACACCAGCAGGAACGACAGTTACACCTAAGTTCCTGTTGTGGCACAGTAATGAAGCAGTACCAGCTTCTTGGGAAACTTTAGATAGCTTGAAGACTAATCACTCCGCTTCAGTTACGACAACGGTTTCTGGACAGGACGTAGCAGGTTATCAAACAGTGACAGCTGTTATCTCTCTTCCAACGTCCTATACAGGTGCGGTTGGGTTCAATAATCTAAAGGGACGTCTCGATTTGCAATCAACAACGCAATTCGTAAGGCCTAACATTAAGGAACTAAAGATTGTTATGACTGACTTGTAACCTAAAAGGCCTTCGGGTCTTTTTTTTGTTTGGACAAAGGGTTGACAATGTTAGTATTTCATGGTATAGTTATAGTAACAAAAACAGGAGATAATGAAAGCATGGAATTTGAAGGTAAAGAATACTCAGACGAATTTACTGAAAAGTTAAAAGAAACGTATCTAACAGTGCATGACTTTACTAAGCACCCTATTGCGGAAGAGTTTGGGCTAACGCGTGCGGAGGCTAAAAGAATGGTAGCTATTCTAGTCCCTAAACCCGAGTTAAATACTGTGGAAGACGCATGTAACATATACGATAAGTACCCAAGTCTTATCGCATTTAACCGGGCGTTGCGTATAGGTCATCCCATAACTTTCCTTTTAGAAACGTTTATCACAGAGGATAAGATAAGAGAGATGTACCACGACAGAAATCTAACCTTTGCGGAAATGTTGGATGAGATGCAGTTGCCTCCGTTGGTTACAGAAGACGGGGTTAAATCCTATGTAACAAGTCATGGCATTACTCGAAAGCCAGAAAATAAGGAAGTAAATAAAATTAAAGCTCGTAGAGAGTGGGCAAAAAATCCAGAAAAGGTTAAGGCTAGTCAGGAGAAGGCTAGGAAAACCTCCCTTAAGAACTGGGGATACCCTCACCCACAAATGTCACCCGTTGTTCGAGAAAAGGCAGAAAACACAACCTATAAACGTCACGGGGTTAGGTATTCAACACAGACCTCACAAATGAAAGAGAAATCAAGGCAAACAAACCTATTACGTCGGGGTGTTGAAAACCCCTTCCAAAGTGAGGATGTAAAGGAGAAGAGTAGAAGTACCAATATGCAGAATTTGGGTGTTGATAATCCCCAAAAGAACCCTCAAATTCAGGAAAAGACGAGAAATACCAACATGGCCCGTCGGGGGTTTCCTTATCCTATGCAAAGCCCAGAGGTTCAGAAAAAGGCTCAGAAAACTAACTTGATACGCTACAATGAAACAACCCCCCTTAAATCAAAGGATATCAAGGAAAAGATTAGAAATACACATATGAAACGGAGGGGGGTTCCTAACCCTAAACAGTGGCGTGATGATTTTCAACCAACAAAATATGTTAGTTCTCTTCTTGAGGCAGTTAAGGTAACAGAGAATGAGGAAGTTTTAAGAGACTTCCTTCGTAGGAACTTTCCGGATAAGGATAAGTTCACTCTCCACGAAATAGCGCTCATTACGGGTAGAGAGTACCACACCATATCAAGTAAGTTTGGTACAAAACCCGACTTTATCACCCCAAGCGTTCAAGGACATCTTCCAGAACAAATACAGGGGTTCCTAGAGGAGTTGGGATACGTATCCGGCGTTGATTTCTTACAAAATGATAGAACAGCCATCAAACCGTTAGAGATTGACTTCTACTTCCCGAAGCAAAAAGTTGGTATTGAAGTCAACGACCTATGGTCACATAATAATACATATCTCCCCTTTGGCTTAACACCAAAGCCTAAAAACTACCACATGGAAAAGTCCCTAAAGGCAAAGGAACAAGGCATCCGCCTGATTCATGCATGGGAACATTACTTTAATAATCCCCAACAGTATGAAGTCTTAAAGAATGCCATTAAGCATGCCTTGGGTATCAGTAAGTACCGCGTTTATGCCCGAAACACCTACGTAAAAGAGGTACCAAACAAGGACCTCAAAGAGTTCTTCAATACAAACAATATTCAAGGGTTCCGTGGGGCTAAGACCGCTTACGCATTGTTCGACAAAAAGACAGATGAGGTGTTGATGGCCTACTCCGTAGGTGCTTCTCACTTTGCTCATAATAAGTATGACATGGAGCTTATCAGAGGAGCTTCTAAATTGGACACGACAATCGTCGGGGGAGCCTCTAAGTTATGGAAGTTCATCATAGACAGCAACCCAGAAGTCAATTCAATCGTTTATTACATCGACCGTAACATTTATAATGGGTCCTCTATCGGTACCCTTGAGGGCAATTTGGAACTAGTTTCCACCCAAGTAGGATTTTGGAATTACTTCGTAGACACCGAAGAAATTAAGAATCGTCAACCTGCTAAACACAAGGAAATTAAGGAACTTGTAGCTCAAGGTAAGGTATGGGAAGTGTACAATGCAGGTACCGAAACTTACGTTTGGACCCGCTCATAGTCCACAACCAGTATATTATCCTAAAGGACCTTGACATGGTCCTTTTTTTGTGATACAATATGAATAACACTAAAGCAACTAAAAAGGAGACTCTAATATGCCAGAAATTAATAGTTCCAACGGGGTAACGACGTTCATGCCCTCACCACAGGAAGTCATCCTGAATAACGAAAGTAAGCGCCGACGCCGAGAACATGACCAGTTGGTCTATGACATGGCAGAGGTCAAAGCATTCCTACGCTTGTCCCATGAAGCAGAAATTCGGACCCAACGTAAAGCACATCAGTCACGAGGAGGGTACTAATGGGAGACACTAGAGAACTATATGCCGAGCTGGGGGATAACAACCGTTTGCTCATCACAAAGGGCGACACTAAGACAGGTAAGATTGCCCTACGCTACTCCGACCATGGCACATTCGTAGTACGACAGGATGATAACGTGAGCATTGTACTCACTCCAAAGTACCCATTCTTGCCACCATCCGTGCCAACTGTTAAAGTAACGGATTATAACGAACTCACATACACCATTGGGCCCTTCACAGAAGTAGGCCCCTACTATATGGATATCAAGATTAACCGCGCTTCTGGGGAAATTTTGTTGGCCAATGATAGTAGTGTGGTAGAAGTACACGTAGTAGACTAAAGGAGATATTTCTATGGCACTTATTTTAAAGACTCTTCAAAAGGAAGACAAATACTATCTCAAAAAGGGTAACACCTCCCGGGCAGTATCGATGACGGTTACTCAGGATGGTGGTGTCCTTGTCCTCAATCAAGACCAAAGCGCAATTGTTTACCTCACACTGAAGGATGGTACTCAACGAGGAGTCACTGCTCGTTTGGCTGACATATTTGGTACCGTAGAGTTCAACATGGATAACAGTTTGTATGAAGCTGTTGGGCTAGGAGACGTCCGTGGGCGTGTAGAACTTGGCGGTGTTAAGGTAGAGGGCTATTTCACGCTGGTTATTAAGGAAAGTGGGGTATCCATTTGAAGTTAACTAGAGATAATAACTTTCTAACAATAGATTTCACTGGGTACTCCCCTGAGTTTATTCTAGGGTTTGAAACAGGATTAGGCCAGTACACAGGGGTACGTGAAAAGGGATACGAGAACTCCCGAGAGTACAAGATGGGTAGGTGGGATGGTTACACCCTCCTATATGAAAAGGATAAGCACCGTATCGCTGAAGGGTTGTATCCCCAAGTAGTCACCTACATCAAGGAGCTACAAAAGAAGATTCCTAGCTTAAAGTACACCGTAGAGGACCTACGCGATGAGCCTTTCATGGGAATAGAAGACCTACCAGATGAGCTCACGTTTATCAAGGAGGGCAAGACCCTTACATTGCGTGACTACCAGTATCAATCTGTGGCATCCGCTATCGATAGCCAAAAGGGTATCCTATCAGGGGCCGTTAACATGGGTAAGACCTCTGTATCTATCGCCTTGATTCAACAACTAGCCCAGTATCTGGAAAAGGGGGAAACTATTGCATATTTCGTGCCCTCTTTGTCTATCTTCTCCCAGGTTATCCCCGACTTCGAGGAGAACTTTGGTAAGGAAAATGTGGGCCACTTTGGTGGAGGAAAGAAGAAGCTCTCAAAGATTAACGTGATTAGTATGAGCTCAATGAACTCTGCCCTAAAGGACCCAACAGCGGACCCTAAGGTAAAGCTCTCTGGGAAGGCTAGAACGCTCCAAATCTTTGAGCAAGAAGTACGACCCTTCTTTACGAAGTCCACACACATGAACTTCCGTACCATTCTAAAGAATCTAGCCGAGAACTATCCAGATGGAACAAAGTCTAGGAAGGAAATTAAAGGGTGGTTAAAGAGTGCCTATGAAACTGAATACTCAGACCTAAAAGTGAAGCAGTTTATCAACAAGAAACACGTTGAGTACCGCCAACAGGCCCAAGGAAAAGTAGGAAACAAGTACGATACCTACCTCAAGACACTGGAATTTGTGGATAGTGTTAGGGTCATCATTGTCGATGAAGGGCACCACTCAGGAGCAGATGGGGCCTTCAAGACCCTTACCTCGTTCCCTAATGCCCAGTACAAGTTTGCGATGACAGGTTCTCATGACCCAGGTAAGGAGCTCCAAACACAGCGCATGTATGGCCTGTATGGTGGGGTTATCGCCAAGGTATCCAACAAGGAACTTATTAACCGAGGGGTATCAGCAAAACCTACTATAAATCTTGTCCGTATCAAAGGGGAAATCAACTTTGAACACTTTGGTGACGAAAAGGACTACCTAAAGGTTGTAGATAAAGGTATCGTGCATAATGAGGACCGAAACACAGTAATTGTTAAGTTGGTCGAACGCATGTACCAAAAAGGGAACCCTACCTTGATTATCGTTGGGCGCGTGGAACATGGTGAAATCTTGTTGGACATGATACAGAAACTAGGTATGCCAGAAGTCGTGTTCCTTAGTGGGGCCAGCGATGAAGACACCCGTAAGGAAGCCTTAGAAGACTTCAAGTTGGGGAAACTAAAGATTATCATTGGTACCACCATCTTCGATGAAGGGCTTAGTGTGAATAGCTTCAAAGCATTGTTCATGGTGAGTTCAACACGTAGTCCTCGATTGGTCATTCAACGTATTGGACGTGTTCTCCGTGAGAAGAAAGGTGAGAATACTGCTGTCGTATTTGACATGTTTGATGGCAACAATGTCTTCCTTAAGTCACAAGGAGAGGCCCGATTAAAGATTTATAAGCAAGAAGAGTTCGAGACAAGGTTCCTAAATTAGGGGCCTTTTTTCATTAGGGTTGACACAAGGGGGTATATGTGATATAATGGGAATACATGAAAATGAAGGACGGTTAACTATGCCAAATGTAACTCTTGAACAGAAGATGACACCAAAGGACACTTTCCTTATCAATCGAATATTAGGGCTTGGTGTGTCGGTTCAGGACCACGTAGCATATGTGAAGACTACTCGGGCGGAACTAGCTCGGGAAACAAAGGTCTCTACAAAGACCATCACCCGGAAACTTCAACAATTTGGGGAACTAGAAATTATCTCATTCTCTCACAAAAAGGGGCACAAAGGAGGGTTAGTTATCGAACTCAACCCTGAAAGGTTCCGTTTTGATAACCTGAAGTCCCCTTTAACAAACCCAACTAAAAAGGAAACTAACTTAGTTAACCGTTTGTTCCCTGCCTATAACCGTAAGCGTGGCATCCGCCGTACTAAGACAGAAATGGCTGAATACAGGGAAACATTAAAGACCCTATCTAAACAAATGGTAGACGCCAACAATATCCTAGAACAGGACTACATTGGCAAGAAGGACCTTGATTGGGCATTCTTTGAACGTTTACCTATGAGCAACGAAGCCTACCAAATCTGGCTACTATCTCGGGTGTATGACGCTATGGTAGAAGCCTTTGAAGGCAAGTACCTTGAATTGTTTGCAGAGGGTGAAGGCTTTGGTTACCAAAAGCGACGTCACTCAGCTACCTATAGGTCACTAGATGGTATGTTCATTGGTTCAAATAACTACAAGTCATTCCAGCGACTTATCGAGTATGGAGCCGAAGAAAAGATGAACCCAGTAATCATCATGAACCGTGTCTTTGACCGTTACCTATATACACATGAAACATATGGGCGTAAGGCAACAATCCCTGTTCCGAACCAACTCATCGACAAAAATGGTAAGCGTATCTATAAGGAAGCTTTGGCTAACCTTAAGGAAACCAAATTACGTTTCCAAAACACGTTACCACTACGATTCCACGATAATGCAGAATTGTTTAGCGCTTATGAAACCTATACAGCGTTTGCTACCGGTGAAGGTTCACAACAGTTCTCTACTTCTCGTAACATTATCAACGCACAACAAAAAGTAGACCAACGCTTGCACTTCTACAGCCAAGCTATGTTCAATATCCGCCAACAAGGAGCAACAGAAGCGGAGTTAGGAGCCATTGACTTCTATCTTAATGAACAGTTCCAAATTGCTGTAGACTGGACAGGAGGCATGATGGCAAGTTCTCAAGTAGGAAACCTAGCTATCAAGGGCGCCTTGGACTTCTTAGGTACTACTGAGTTATCCTATGAAGATGCTTCTACAATTGCTATTGGCTCTGGTTTTGATGAAGACCGTTTGCAACCAATGACAGTGGTCCGCATTCAATCTATTGCAAAGTCCCTTGAACGTAATCAAGGTATTGCACAAGAAGTGTCCCATATTGAGAACCAACGATGGGGCATCTACTACTCAATCACAGAAATCCGGAGTGCACTTACTAAGTTCCGTAAGTATATCCCAGTTGGTGAACTTGGTATGTTGAAGTTCTCTATTGTGGACAACGCCTTTTAGTCTTGACAGGGTACAAAAAGTGTGATATCCTTAAAGGGTAAGAAAAAATGAGAAGGAGGACGCTTTGTGTCTGAAGTAAATAACATTCACAAAAGAATCCTAAATAAAGCAACTAAGGACCCAGGGTTCTCTAAATTTATTCAAGGGTTAGAAATTGATGCCTTTGAAGGTAACAAGACTTATGAATTTATGTTTGGGGCCTTATCTGACTACTATCGTGAGCATAGGGAACCGGCTACTAAGGCTATCCTAGAAACGTTCGTCTACAACAAGCTAGACCGACAACGTATCCCAGAAGCTGACCGGATTATCTACCGAGACACCCTCAAAGAGGTGTACACAATTGAAACGAATAAGGATGAGGAAGTGTTCGACGACCTTATCTCTAAGCACATTGAACAAAAGCGTACTATGTATGCTATCAAGATGCTGGCCCTTCAAGGGGGAGATGACCGCGCCCTTACAACGTTTGAAGAAATGTACCATAAGATTAAGAAGGATGCCACTGTAGCAGGCCGTCAACAGGTCATCGACGTGGCCGATTCCGAAAGTGCTAACCTAATTGCGGACTACATCGACTCCATCGATAGTGGCCTTGTCACGATTCCAGTTACTCCTTATCAGATGGCTACAGGAGGCTTAAGCAAAGGGGAACTTGCCCTTATTGGTGCCGACTCTGGTGGTGGTAAAAGTTTGGCCATGGTATCGCTTGCTGTGGAATACCTACTATCAGGGAACACTGTTTTCTATGTTGACCTTGAAGAATTGCAAGGGCGTAAGTTCATGCGCTTCTATAAGGCCCTTATTGGTCGTATTGGTATTGAACTTAAGCTATCTGAATCCGCCATCCAACAACTGATGCCTCGTGACCAAGCAGGACTGATGTTCCGTAGCGGTAACTTCCAGAAGATGCTTGAAAAGTATTCAGAGGTAACAGGTAAGCCAACAGGTAAGCTCATGTTCACACGTTATGAACCTCATACGTTATCCACCGCTGGACTCCGTCAGGAAATGGAAAACGTTACCATGATACAAGAAGAGGATGTCGATGTTATCTTCGTGGACTATCCGGACCTTCTACGTATCAAGGAAACACAGGACACCTATCGTGCTGTTGGTATCATGTTTGAAGAACTCCGAGCAATTGCTCAAGAGTATCAAACAGTTATGTGGACTGCCTCTCAATTGAACCGAAAGTCAGAAGGAAGTGCTGACCTGCGTACGGGTTCCGCTCTTCAAGGCTCTATCCAAAAGAAAAACGCAGTTGAAGCCCTCCTAACTATCGGGATGTCTAACGAGGAGCGTACAGAAGGATTTGGCCGTATCTATGTGGATAAGTCTCGTAATGGTAACATGGCGGGACAAGCTATTCCCTTCAAAGTGGACCTCATTACCGGATTGGTACGAGGGGAAACAGAACAGGAAGCTCACTTACACGAAACCTTGTTGGCCACTACTGACACAAAGAATAAGACCCGAGAAGAACAAGCATTCAAAGGTAACAAGCAAGGTACCTACAACCAGAACCTAGGTGGTAAGTTCTAGTGAATAAGGAAAACGGAGGAAAATTATGAAGTTCTATGTATTTACAGACCTACACCTACACAAATTCTCGGATTACTCCCGTTCTGAGGGCCCATATAACAACACTCGGTTAGAAGCCCAGGTAAATGCCTTAGAGGATATCATCAACAAGGCTGGGGCTGACCATGGTGTTGTCTTGTTCCTGGGGGACCTATTTCACCAACGAGGTAAGGTGGACACAGAGGTGTATAACGCAGGTGTACGCATTATTGCTGACCGTCCAGAGGTGCCTATCTATATGTTAGAAGGTAATCACGATAATGTGTCAAACAGCATCCACAGTGCCTCTAGTTTAGAGCCTTTATCCTACCTACCTAACGTAACCTTAATAAAAGAGTATGAAAAGTTCAACATTGGGGAAACTTCCTTTGTAGGGCTCTCTTATGGGGAAGAGTATGAGGAACTCAAAACGTTCCTAAAAAATAATACCGCAGATGTCCTTCTTGGGCATCTTGGTGTAGAAGGCGCTAATGGAGCGGGCATGAGCAAGCTATCTGGGGCCTTTACAATAGGGGACCTTCTTGTACCCTCTCACTATAGCCTAGCTCTTCTTGGGCACTACCATAAGCGCCAAGAACTAGCTAAGAACGTGTTCTACGTAGGTAACCCTGTTGCCCAAGACTTTGGAGACTCCGGTATGAGAAAGGGTTACATGACCTTTGAAACAGACAGCACCGGTGTTATCCAAGATAGCATTCAATTCCACGTATTGGAATACCCGATGTTCATCAAGGTGGACAAGGACAACGTCCAGGATTATGAGGGTGTTGACCTAGAGGGATTAGCTGAATATAACTTTGTCCGAGTTGTGTTGGATGCCGAAACATTTAAAAAGGTTCGGCTAACAGAGGACCCTGACGATAGACCCACTAATCTCCAGATTGAAAAGCAAGCTATTGTAACCTCCGAATCCAGACTGGATATTAAGGACACAAGCTCCGTGGAAGAAATTGCCCGAGCATGGTCCAAAGAGTTTCAACCTCAAAACGAAGAGCTTATTATCAAACAACTACAAAAGGTCCTTTAGGCCTACTGTACGAGCTTGACATGGCTCTTTTTTTGTGTTATAATAGTTACAGTAAAGGAAAAGAGGGGACAAAAATGAAATTCTCTGAATTAAGAATTAAAAACTTCCGCTCTATTGGAGAAGCTACCGTCAAGTTAGACGGACAGGGACTCACTCTGGTAGAAGGCCGGAATTTATTAAAGACACAAGCGCTAGAAACCAATGGGACGGGTAAGTCCTCAATGTTCTCCGCTTTGTTCTACGTGCTTTATGGTACCCTACCCAACGGTGACGGGGCCGATAAGGTGATTAATAATACTGTTGGGAAGGGAACCCTTGTGGAACTTGACCTTTCTACAGATAAGGGTAACTTCACTATATCCCGTGGTCGTAAGAAGAACGTTCTTACCCTAGTCTCCGGAGAGGATGACTTAACAAAAGGAACCTCTAAGGAAACACAAGCTCTTATCGATAACATCGTTGGTATCCCTAAGGACATCTTCCTGAGCACCTTGTATTTTGATGGGCACAACTCACAGCCCTTTAGCTCCCTAACGGATAAGCAACGTAAGGCTTACCTGGAAACACTGTTTGACATCGGTATCTACCAGAAGGGTGCTGAACAAACAAAGGCTGATATTCAGGACCAACAAAAGGAACTAACTGCCGTTCGTGAACAACAGACAGCCTATAAGTACCGTATCGCACCACTAGAAGACAATTTGAATCAATTGAAGAGCCAACAGGAACATTATGAAGCTACCCTTCAATCTCTGGAACAGGACGTGCTCTCTAAGGCTGATATCTTGCTTTCTACGCGTGGTACAGCAAAGGACAATGAAGTACACCTAAAGGCGCGTGAAGAGTCTCTACGGGCCTCTATGAGCCTCCTAGAGGGGGATGATGGTTCACAAGTTAGGGAAGCCCAGTCTAACTTAAAGCGTACTTCTGATGAACTCCAACGAGGAAGAATCCGACAGGAATCAATCAAAGGGGAACTTGCAAACAAAAAGGCTATGATGGTGTCCTTATCGGAATCTGAATTGTGCCTAGTCTGCGGAAATCCTATTGATGAAAACCACAAGGAAAAGGAACTTGCAAGTATTAAAGAAAGTATCCTACCTCTAGTGGAAGAGTACAAAGCACTCGACGCTACCTTATCCACATTGGCTACTCAACAACAGGAACAAGAACAAGCTTATACGGAGCTTAACACCGCGTTCCAAGAAATTGAGAAGAACAAGTATGCACTTCAATCAGAAATGCGTGATTTGCAACAACAAGCCTATACACAAGTAACCCAACCGGTACAAATTGCGGAACAAGCCGTAACGCAAGCTACCCAAGCACGGGATACCTTCGTGAGCCAAAACCAAGGCCTAGAAGAAAATGTAATTCGTATCCAACAGTCTCTTGTGGAAGCCAAGGACAACCTAGCTAAGGAAACAGTTAAGGTGGAAGACCTTGCCTCTAAGATTGCCCGTATGGAAGAGGTGCTACGTGCATTCTCTGATAAGGGTATTAAGAGCCACGTGTTGGACCTTATGACACCAGAAATGAATAACACTATTCAAAGCTACCTATCACAGCTCACAGGAGGTACAATCTCTGTGCTGTTCAGTACACAGGATACTAAGGCTAATGGTGACATAACAGACAAGTTCTCTATCCAAGTAACGAACAACGGTAAGGAAACTGACTACTCAGGACTATCCTCTGGGGAACAACGACGGTTAGACTTAGCAATATCTCTTACATTGCAAGACATTTTGATGCGCAAGAGTGATGCACAATCAAACGTGCTTATCTATGATGAACTATTTGAAAGTCTTGATGGTGTAGGCTCTGAACGTGTCGTGGAACTTCTGCGGGAACGATTAGGCAACACTGTAACGAGCATCTTTGTCGTAACACATAATGAAACACTAAAGCCCTTATTTGGGAATACTATTACAGTAATTAAAGAAAGTGACGGGGTATCCCGAATTGAAGGTGGTAACTTAAAATGAATTTACTAATTGATGACAGGGGCAGGACAGTCCTAGAAACAGACCTACTGAACCGACAGTGGACAGCACAACCAAAATCTATTGTTATTAACTCTGACAAGATTATGCGCTTCTTCCCATCTAGGATTAACCTAGAATATGTGTCCGACGAACAGGACAACTTCTACTTGGCCAAGAACCGGGTATGGGTAACCTACATGCTTGACACAAAATTGGACAGGTTCTTCCCTGAACAGCTCCCTGTGGACCGCACATCATTACAAGAAGGTTATATGTTGGGTGTGTACATGTATAACAAGCATGTATTAAATGAGTTACAAAAAATTTCGGACTTCACAGACCCTGACGACCTAACATTGGGCAACTATGATGAAGCTATGAAGAAGCTAATGTCAACCATGGACGAAGTACTATACGATGAGAAACAATCACAGGAATTTGGCCTACCTTCTGCTATAGGCACTGACAACACCTTAGAACTATTAGGGTCCCTATACGCATTGTATAGGGCCAAGAAACGTATCCTACGAGGTGCGTTAAAAGGATAAGGAGGTGTAGGGTATGTTCTTAGACTTAGTTAGAGAAACAAGCACGGGTGAGATGGACGCTGGGGAAGAAATCCGGTTCAATTGTGCATTCTGTGGTGAGGAACATCAAAAGTTCTACGTGCAGAAGGAAGACCCCTTCCTCTGGCATTGTAAACACTGCGACCGGTCAGGAAACCCAATTACATTTGCCAAAGAACTATATGGTATCAACTTCCCTGATGCTAAGGAACTCCTCGAAACATATGATTTCTACGTGGGAGACACTAACCGCACCGAAATGAACGCGGTACTTGGTGCCGACCAAGATGAAATGACTGAATCAGAAAAGTTGTTCATGTTATTGGAAAATTCTGAGTACAAGGAACAGTATCTAGAGGAAGAATCACAATTGGGGCCTACACCGTTGCCTACTGGATTCAAGTACTTGTCCGATAACACTAGGAACGTGGAATCATATCCTTACTTCAACTACCTCATCAAGCGTGACATTAATCCTGCTTTGGCAATGGACTACAAGATTGGTTATGTAGAGGACTCAGGTATCCTTAATCCGAAGACAGGACGAGAGATTCCTTTGAAGAAATCCCTTGTGTTTCCAACCTTTGACGATAAAGGGGTAGCTATTTATTGGAACACACGTTCTATCTTGAAGGACCCCTTCATCAAGGCTATCAACGCCCCTCAGTTGGATGAAAAACATTACTCAAAGAGGGACAGTATCTTCAATCTGAACAGAGCGCGCCACACAGGTAAAATTATTATATCTGAAGGGGTATTTAACGCTATCTCAACGGGGCGCTCAGGGGTGGCAACCTTTGGTAAACAAGTTACTGATAAGCAGGTGGCCTTGCTCCATGGTGTGTATGATGACAACCCAAAGACCAAGTTCATTGTCTTTTTGGACAATGATGCCAAGTCTCAAATTATGGACCTGGCTTCCCGTATCAAAGCGTTCACTGATGAGGTCTACATTGTGATTAATCCTTACCCAGGTAAGGACGCCAATGACCTAGAACCGGAACTTGTGGCCAAAATGATTATCGAGGCCCCTAAGTATGAACCGAACTCAGGGTCAGAACTGCAACTCATACTAAGTTAGGGGTTGACAAGGTCAAAAAAGTGTGCTATAATGGTAGTACACAGTTGAGAGGGGAAGCAATGAATGACCTAAATGATATCTTAGACCTCGTATCAGAGGCTAACACAGATAAGGAAAAGGAAGATTTGGCCTATGCCTTGTCCACTAAAAGTGGGTTAGGGATTACCGAATCATACATGTTTGTCAAGACGATGCGCCTCATCATTGAAAACGACGCCGTCCTACTTGACAGCTTACTGGACCTTGTTCAAAGTATCGTGTACAAACTCCACCTCAATGGGGCCCTGTCAGATACTGATTTAAAAGAACTAATGCAAACTAACGAAGAAAATGGAGACTCACAACAACATGACTGAAAAGACTAAGAACACTTTGACAACAGAAGATTTTGAACGTTTATTGAACGTTATCTCACCTGCTCCCGTATTGAACGAAGTAGGAGAACCTACGTATGATGAAGCAGGACAATTAGTGGTCCAAAAAGTAACACAAGAAGAATTTGATGCTATTCGTGCAGATATCTTCCCAAAGGATGCTGATGTAGAAGCCGTGGTACAAATTGTATCCCTCTTCGTTAACAACTTGCGTAACTTCACGATGGACAACTTAGCAGGATTGAATGAAATCGTGGCTATCCAACGTGAAATCATTCGTGAATTGGCCAAGGACGCTGGCGTGGAAGATATCCAAGCATTGGAAAAGCGCGTCATCGCTGACTTCGAGGCCGACGCCAAGGAAAAGGAAGAAACGGCCCAAAAGTTTGCCGAAGCCTTGAAAGCGGAACAAGAAGCTCCTGCTGAAGAAGTAACGCCTAAACCTACTCAAGGTAAGGCTAAGGTGTTGCCTTTGCACAAGAAGCCACGTCACACAAAGCGGGGTCGCAAGTAAGTAACACATAAGGAAGGAGAGAACGTAACGGTTCTCTCTTTTTCTTGTACATATATTACTGGATAGTGAGGTATTTCCACATGGGAAAAATGCAAAAGAACAAAGGTGCCAACTTCGAGCTTAAAATCTCCAAGTTGTTCACCAAATGGTCACAGGAATCAGGAATGGGCACCTTCTATAGGACACCCGCCTCGGGTGCTTGGGCCAGCCAAAGGACAGGGCAAGACGCCCAGTCTGGGGATATCGTTGCTCCCCAAGAAATGAACTTCCCTTTGTCCCTAGAATTGAAGCACCATGAAGGTGTAACAGTGCAACAGTTCCTACATAGCACAGGTGAGGTACCAAAGTTCTTCACCCAAGCAGTGGGAGATGCGGTGCGCTCCGGTAAGGTACCGGCGTTGATTGCACATTGGAACTACAACCCGAACTATATTGTACTCCCCTATAGCTACTCAATCCTAGAGGACGCCAAGGCCAAACACCTAGATTATATAGCCACTACCATCAAGTACAAGGACGCCCTCAGCGATGAGGAACTCTATCTGGACGTGCTAATGTTAACCCTAGAAGACTTCATGGCGTTATACACCATCAAGGAACTGTTAGAGGGCCACGTTGATATGTTCTCCGGTTGGTATGATAAGGTTGCCAAAGGGCTTAATAGCCGTCGTACAGGGTCAAAGAACCCACAGCGGAGCACTAATGTGGACGAAATCCTTGGTAACCTGTAAAAGAACATGGAAAGTGTGGTATAATAGGGCTAACGACACAAACATTAAAGGATATTCCCTCTATGGCCAGAACAAAACGATTAAACATTTTAAACTCTCAAAAGGTCTACAATCTGACTATTGAGGAACCAGCCGACAAGGTACTTGTTACCTTAGATAATCAGACTAATATTGCTAACGAGATTGCTGACTACGCTGACACCCAGGATGACCTATTCCCAGAACGTAATGGAGTGGGCTACAAGGTGCTCTACGAAACAGGTATCGACTTTAATTTCCTAAAGGTACTGATACTGTTTGCTGAACACGTTGAGGTTGCTTCGGTGAAGCCCTTACCGTTGCCTATCATCGATTACCTTGCCAATTTCCCTCGGGTGGTAACTGTTCTATATGCCTTCAACCCGGAACTAACGGATAAGGAAATTACTAGCATTCAGCAGACCTCCGCTGGCCTAAAGGTGAGCATCGATTATCGCCTAACAGCCAGTAGCTCACCTTATGAACTCATGTCAGGACTTGGGGACATCACCTACATTACCGACGCTCTTTATATCACCTACAAGGGAACTGATTATGCCTATGCGTATGAGTTCTTCAACTCTGTACGTGATGCCCTATCTGGGTGGAAGGTAAATATCATCTTCCTAACAAAGGATAATGAACTAAAAGAATATCTATTAGAAAGAAAGGCCGAGGATGAGAAGGTTAAAAAGTCTCTCTCGGTTTGGACGAAAGTATGAAACTTACAACAACTAACCTAGTACGGGAAATCAAAACCCGCTCACAAGGCACCCTAACATCTAGGGACATCGCTGACACTATCAAGCTCCTCGAAGAGGTCATGGTAGATGAACTAAAAGCAGGGAACTCAATCAAGTTCCGTAGCTTGTTCAACATTGACACCCTTAATGTGGAAGAAGCAAAGGCCTACGATGGGCTAAACAAGCGCTACTATGTTAAGAAGGCACACAAGCGGGTCATTATCAAGCCCCTTAGCAAGTTACGTAACATCAACGAAGATTAGCAATCCTTAAGGGTTGCTTTTTTGTTTGTCCTGTGGTACAATAGAAGCATAGTTAAAAGGAGAATCACCTGACATGACAAAAAAGAAAATAGCATTCATTCAAGAGTATGTACGAGACGCCTATGTTGGGCATACTGCCAAGGGAGAAGTTGTTAATGTGTTTAACCGTTCCCAAGATGGGCGCTTTGTAAAGTCCCTGTTGGAACTTGCTAAGCAAGCCCGGGATATCACAGAGGACTTTACCTATGAGTCCTTCTACGCGTTCCCAGAGGTGCCTATTGCTATTAAGGTGAATACCCGTAACCTTGACCTTAGTATCTACCAGCCACCCACTATGTTACAACTGAAGGAACACAAAGAACAGCTCCTCCAGAAGATTCATGACTATGACCCAGATGTTATCGTAACACTAGGTGGATTATCGTCAAAGTCATTCCTTGGTGTAGGTTCCATTGCTCAGGCCCGTAACCGTAAGTCGATGGTCGAGGTGCATGGTAAGGAATACCCTACGTTTGCCTCTTATGGTCCGGCGTACGTTCTAAGCAATCCAAACATGAAAGGGGTCACACAAAGTGACTTTGAAACGGCTTTATCCTATCTGATTAACGGGGAACGGTCTCTGGTAAAGAGCACCAACGTGTACACAACTTTGTACAATACAGATGTGGACAAGATTCTAGCCATTATCGCTCTGGCAAAGGAACATGCTACAACACCTGAAAAGGCCGTAGCTTTTGATTATGAAACTAATAGTCTTTCTGGTACGGCAACTACAAGTAAAATTATTACTGTGTCTATGTCCTTCCGACCAGGGACAGGAATTACTTTCCCTCTGGACCATCCCACAAGCCCTTTAGCACCTGCCGACCGTGAAAAGGTCATAGCAGCTCTACTAGACCTATTCTCATCGGGCGCATACCTCGTTGGCCACAATGTGTCCTTCGATGAGGCCCAAACAAAAACGGTACTTAGTCCGGTACAATTCAAGAATACGATTGATACCTTGGTAGGTGTCTATATCCTGGTATCCCAGGAAGCCGAAGTGCCGAAGGGCCTGAAACAGATGGCTATGCAGTACACTGACTTGGGGGAGTATGATAACGCCCTAGATGAGTTCAAGAGCTGGTTCAACGAAGGATTCAACAGTGTCCGAGGTGCAAAGCTCAAGGCTACTTACAAAAAGACCTTTGTCGAAAAAGTGGCCCTGGCCTTGAACGATGAATATGAACTGACTGCAGATGACTATCTACCCTTCCTTGATGAACAGGATTATGCTGTGGTATACCAAACTGTGGTACGTTTGTTAGACAAGTTTGGTGACCCTAAGGAAATCCGTAATGAACAGGATGGGGGTGACAAGAGTGACTACTCATGGATTCCTTATCGTGTGCTTGCTGACTATGCCTCAGGCGATGTGAATGCAACCCTTCAGTTACACCACAGGTTCCTCAAGCAATTGGAAACGAACAAGGAACTGTATGACCTCTATGTGTCCCACTATCCAGCTCTTATTAATACTACGACGAACATTCAGTCCTTAGGTATTGCCCTTGATGTGGACTATCTATCGGAACTGAATCGGGTATTTACAGCGGAACTTGAACGTATCTACGATGAAATGATGGCCACAGAGGCCGTCAAGGGTGCTGTCCGATATAAGAACGACCTCTATGCTAAGGGACTGATGGAGAAAGCCAAGGCCCCTAAGGAGCGTGATGCTAACCTCTACAAGTACTACACGAAGTACAAGAACGAAGAGGACCGAGAATTTAGCCCTACGGACAAGACAGACCTTCACTATGCCTTATTCAGTAACAAGGATATGTGGCTACCGATGGAGGACACCTACTTGACACCAGCGACGGTCAAGAAACTCCGTAACCATCAAATCCTGGAAGATGACATCACCTTCATGGATTGGAAAACTGATAAGACCACTCTAGAGGCCTTGGTTGAAGCTCATCCAGAGCAAACCTTTGCTAGTTTGTACCAAGCGTATGGCCGTTTGGCAAAACTTAACTCGACCTACACGACAAGCCTTATTGAGAAGGCTGATGGTAAGGGCATGTTGCATCCTTCCTATATAACTACAGGTACTGATACGACTCGTCTAGCTAGTCGTAACCCTAATGCCCAAAATTTTCCAAAGGCCACAAACAACCCCGACGCATTTGACTATGACTACCCGGTTAAGAATGCCTTCAAACCAAACCAACATAAAGGACAGGATACAATCGTGAACCTTGACTTCTCCTCACAAGAAGCCCATCTGGCCGCGGTTGTGGGACACGATGAGGGCATGATTGAAGCGTTCATTCAAGGTAAGGATATCCACGCCGAAACTGCCGCTTTAATGTATGATATCCCAGTAGAAGATGTAACACGTGACCAACGCCAGAGTGCTAAGGCCGTAACATTCGGTTAACTACACATTAAGCCGCCTTACAGGGTAACCTGTATTGAATAACTCCGTTAAACGGGCATAGAGGAAATAAGGTCCATTAGGGACACGAATACTCTGATAAGAAAAGCTAAACCCAGTAATGGGCAGAGCCGACCCACCGTGCTAAATTGGTTTCAAATAGGAACTATAAAAGCCTAACGAACATCGAAAGGGCCTTTATCATTACAGGTGATAACAGGCTAACTAGTAGAGTAGAACCTCTAATGAGGAAGAAATGCGGAGGCTCCTGGGTAACGCCAGGAGTAAGATATGTTCTAATCCCCTAAAAAATATCGGGAAACCGAGGGTATAAAATGTTAATGTATGGTAAGACCCCTATGGGGTATGCCAAAGATGAAGGTATCACTAAGGAAGAAGCTGAGGAAGTCTTTGAAAAGTACTTCCAGTCGAAACCGAAAATTAAAGATGCTATTGAACGCGCACAACAAGAAGCGGAACGAACAGCGGGCATTCGTATCCCTGCGTCTGGGTTCATCCGTAACCTTGGTAATGTGAACTCGAACCAGTACTCAAAACAGCAACAAGCTATGAGACAGAGTTTTAACACGGTGATCCAGGGTTCGAGTGCTTTCCTTACCCAAAAGGCCCTTATTGCCCTGGATGAGTTCCTTCGAGGTTCGGACATCAATGCAGATATTATCATGACGGTACATGATTCCATCACTCTTTCTGTGGCCCATGATGATGTAGTCCGTGCTATCCGAGAAGCAAAGAATATTATGGAACACGTTCCATTACCAATGCTTCACATCGAACATAATGGGGAACAAATTCTGTTCCCAATGGAAGTGTCGGCCGACGTTGGTGCCACTTACGGGTACGAATTTGAGTATGATGAAGAGGACTTCTTGTCGTTCAGGAGTACCAAAGGCTTCACAGAATATTACAAACTCATCAAAAAGGCTGAAGACATGGCAGATGCTAAAAAGATTACTAAAGAACAACTTTCAGCTATGTTAGAGCGACTAGAAGAAATGAAGAGCCAATATCAACATATGAGTTGACAGGGTTCTTTTTTTGTGCTATAATAATGGAGTATAAACAAAGGGAGAAAATAATGACCATATACTATAAGAATAAAGAGGATTATGCGGATGAGGTGGTGCGCCTATACACCACAGATGATAGTCTTACCAAAAAGGAAATTGCTATTAAGTTACAGATACCTTCCTCTTGGATTACTGAAATAACAAATAGTAAACTACCTCCCACGGAGTTTCCTACTCGTGAACAATATTGGGAAAATTTTCATTTGGATGATAATGAAACCCTTTTCTTAAGAAGGATTGGGTTGTCCGGACCTAAAAGCGCACCCGCTGAATCCTTGTTACTTCGGTTCCTAACATTAGACGACTATAGGAACTTTGTTTCTGGGGGTAAGAGCTCCTCAGAAATACTAGCTATTGTCAATATGCCAACACTCAACAAGGGTAAGATAAACAAATTCCGTAAAAAATATGGTATATTACACACGGCTGACACCATAAGCGTGATAGCAAAGAAACAAATGAACGAAATATGGAGTGACCCAGATAAAAAAGCACAGGCATTAGGGCGCCGACACGATACAAACATGGGTAGGTTTGGATATCATGCAGCAACCCAGTCCCCGGCAATAAAAAAGAAGGTAAGGGCAACAACTAGTAAACACTGGGGTAAAGGTAGCTATGCAGAGTCTCTTGAAGGCCGAAAAAAGAGCGCAAAGAATTTCATGCCTACGAAGTATGTACCGGATTTGGATACCTATGTCAGGGTAACCGATACAGAGGAAAGTTTGGAAAAATTTCTTAGGTTAAATTTCCCAGATAAGGACTTATACTCCCTCGGGTTCATAGCAGAGGTAGTTGGGATGCCTTACCTAACTGTTGTTAATCGTTTTGGTACCCGAACCTCCTTCGTTAGTAACGGGAATATGGGGCGTTTGCATGAAAAGATGCTTGACTTTCTTATAGAACTGGGGTTTGAAGAGAACACCGACTTTATTGTTAACGACCGTCAGGCTATCAAGCCTCAAGAAATAGACTTTTATTTCCCTAAGCAAAAGGTTGGTATTGAGGTCAATGATTTAGATACCCATAACTCAACCTATGATAAGTTTGGGACGGGGCTTAAGCCTAAGAATTACCACATGGAAAAAAGTAAGAAGGCAAAGGAACAAGGCATCCGCCTGATTCATGCCTGGGAGCACTATTTTAACAATCCCCAGCAGTATGAAGTCTTAAAGAATGCCATTAAGCACGCACTTGGTATCAGTAAGAATCGTGTCTATGCCCGAAACACCTATGTAAAAGAGGTCCCTAATGTTACCTTGAAGGACTTCTTCAACACAAACAACATCCAAGGCTTCCGTGGGGCTAAGACCGCTTACGCATTGTTCGACAAAAAGACCGACGAAGTCCTCATGGCCTACTCCGTAGGCGCTTCTCACTTTGCTCACAATAAGTACGACATGGAGCTTATCAGAGGAGCCTCTAAATTGGACACAACAATCGTTGGAGGAGCCTCTAAGTTATGGAAGTTTATCATTGATAGTAACCCTGAAGTGACCTCAATTGTATACTATATTGACCGAAATATCTACAATGGTTCCTCTATAGGTACCCTTGAGGGCAATTTGGAACTAGTTTCCACCCAAGTAGGATTTTGGAATTACTTCGTAGACACCGAAGAAATTAAGAACCGTCAACCAGCCAAGCACAAGGAAATTAAGGAACTTGTGGTCCAAGGTAAGGTCTGGGAAGTGTACAATGCAGGTACCGAAACATATGTTTGGACCCGTGAATAAACATGGGTTGACACTCCTCACACCATGTGGTATAATGGTTATATAAAGGAGGTACAAACCTTGAAACATGAACTGAATAAAGACGCCGTCGTCGTGATGTCCTTTGTGGACACCGGTGGTAGGCCCTTTGAATACGACCTACGAGAGGAACTATCCATATCGGATGCGACCCTCATCGATGACCTACAAAGTCAACCAGCCAAGTATGCCTGGTGGGCTTCAGTATTGGAACGAGCACGCGTAAAATTACGCTCCGCAGAGGACCAACTGGACTACTCTCGAGCCTCTATCTCCAATGAGATTCGGGCTACTGGAGAAAAGCTGGCCATCGCAGTGGTCAATGACCGAGTAGCTGTAGACCCTAACTATAAACAGGCCCTACAAGAAGTACGTTACTGGGAAGGTGAAGTTGGCAAACTGGTGTATATCGTCAGGGCCTTTGAACAGCGCCGAGATATGCTTATCCAAAAAAGCTCACAATACAAAGCCTCCCTTCGTACCGAAGCAAGGTAACAGGTAGATGGGTTTGAAGGTTGGTATCACCGTAAGCGCTCATAAGGCTTGACAGGTTTCAAAAAGTATGTTATAATGGTTTATAGTAATAAGATAAGAGGCCATTCAGTAGACCTCAGCTCCTAGGAGCTAAAAATTAGGTGCTTATTTTGACCAAGACACTGAACAGAACAATGACACCTCCAACAAGGAACAAGAAAGTAGGAACACACATGACAATTAATTTCTTAGCAGCGTTGCAACAAGAAGCGCAAAATATCGAAAAGAAGAGTGCGGGACGAGACCGAGATGAAGCTCCCCGTACAAAAAACCCTATCCTCCGTTTAGGTGGCAAGAACAAGGTAACTGAATTGAAGTTACGTATCTTGCCTTCCGTACAAATGATTAACGGGGAACCTGGTGCCCTCTTAGGTGTACAACAACGGTCAATCTTCTTCGATGTGAAGGCACCAAACAAAACGTACCAAAACTCAGCTATTGTCTTGCCACCAATCTATGATGCTACAAATGAAGTGGAACAAAAGATTGCTGAATGGACAAATGATAACTATATCAATCGTGTAGGGACACAACAATATGGCCCTGCTAACCCTCGTACAACCTACTGGTTAAATGTCTTGATGCTTGTCAAGGATGCAACAGGGGAATACACTTACGAATTGGACACTGATGGTCAACCTAAGGTATATGCCTTCAGTATCGCCCGAGGTGGATACAACCAAATCACTAAGTTAGCAGCCGATTCAGACTACTTCATCAAGGGACAACCATTTGTGGCCTTCGATGAATCATTCCCAATGGCCATCTCAAAGCCTTCACAACAAGAATTTTCTGTGAACGTTATGGCTAACAAAAAGTTGGTTCCTATTGATATCAATGCTATCTTACCAAAGATGGATGACTTTAAGGAAATCGTTAAGCCAATTTCAGAAACACAAAACTCTTGGTGGGAAACAGTTAAGTTCTACATGGAAGCAGCTGAAAAGGAAGCCTTGGAAGCACCAGTGGCATCACAAGCCCCTGAATTGAACCTAGCGGACCCATTTGCAGTACCTGCTCAAGCTCCTGCACAAGGTGGTCTCACAAATGGGGTAACATCACCATTCACCAATGTGGCACCTAACCAAGCTACACCTAATCCGTTCCAACCGCAAGCGCCAGTACAACAAGCGCCAGTACAACAAGCGCCAGTACAACAAGCGCCAGTACAACAAGCACCTGTACAACAAGCACCAGTACAACAAGCACCAGTACAACAAGCACCAGTACAACAAGCACCAGTACAACAAGCTCCGGTTGCTGACATTACCGAACCGGCTCCTTTGGCTGGTATGCCTACAGAATCAGACATTGACAGCTTGATGGATGGCATCTTGAACAGTTAAGAGTCCCTCTCGGGTAACTGAACACTGAACAGGGCCGATGGCCTTGTTTTTCATTTGAAAGGAAGTATAATATGGTAACTAGAGCTTCTAAAAAGAACTCGTCAGAAGGTGGTGTATTTGACCTTGGGGCACTTGGGCTAGGGGACAGTTTCGTAACTGCAGAAATGTACGAAAGTGCCGACGTAAGTGATTTTATTCCTACGGGTATGCCGGCTTTGGACGCAGCATTAGCTGGTGGATTGCCTATGGGGCGCATTAGTGAAGTTTTTAGCCCAAACAACGTAGGTAAAACAACCTTTGTCATCCAAGTAACGCGTATGGCCAATGAATTAGGTGTCCCTGTATTTTGGTTCGATACCGAAGGTACCAACAACCGAGACCACCTTAAGGAAATGGGTGTAAACATGGGTATGACGGTGCTGTATCAACCTAAGAAGGATGACCTGGACTTATTGGCTATTGAATCCATTGGTGAAGCTATGGATATGGCTATGACTAAGTTATCCGAAAAAGGTATGAGTGGGCTATTCATTGTGGACTCCGTTGGAGCAGCATTGGACAAGACCCTAATGAGCAAAGGGTATGACAGTTTGCAACCAGGTACCCAAGCAAAAGCCTGGACTCGTGTTATCTCTAAGATTCAACCTCTTGCCACTAAGACTAGGTCTGGTGTCATCATGATTAACCAAATTCGTGATGAAATCGGTGGGATGGGAATGAAAACTGTTGAAACCCCCGGTGGAAAAGCATTAAAACACTCCTACTCTTTCCGTATTAAGCTGGACCGAACAGGTACAAAGACCTTGTCGGGGGAAGAATTTGGACACATGACCCAGTTCCGACTTGTCAAGTCTAAGCTAAGCCAACCGCGTGTTAAGGTTAAGAACGTATGGTTGTTTGGTAAGTATGGATTCCACGAAAGTATCAACTTATTGCTCGACGCCCGTGAACACAAGCTTATTGGTGAAGCTAGTGGTGGGTCTAAGGGAAAGTATTACAAAATTCCGGACCCTGAAACTGGTGAGGTCATTGAACTATATGTCAATAAGCTCCCAAAATTGATTGAATCGGGTGAAATCAGTCAATACCGACCTTTGTTTGCTCGATTGGAAGACCAATTATCGGCTATCTATTTCCCAGATGGGCACCCTGCCTTAAAGAATAAGAACTTCCCTCTATCTAATAGCTCCCTCTTCAAGGATATTAAAGTCCCTGAAAAGCTGGAAGAAGTTCCGGAAGTTGTGGAAGAGGAAGAAAAAGAACACATTGCTGAAGAAGCAGAATAAAGATACACGAAAGAGCCCTTGACAGAGGCTCTTTTTTGTGATACAATTAAATAAATAATAAAGGGAGATATTTATTCATGGAGTTTGAAGGTGAAGAATATTCAAAAGAAGTCCTAGAAGAGTTACGCCACGCGTATTTAACCATTCCTGATTTCAGTAGCTACCCTTCGGGTAAGAAGTTAGGTATAACGAAGGCTAAGGCATATAGGCTAATAGAAGTTATAGTACCCAAGCCTACGTTGGAGTCTATTGATGATGTGTGGGCACTATGTAAGGAGTACGACCCTGTAAACCCCCGAATGCTGGGACGAATACTCAGAAATAGGACGCCGTTCAATGACATACTTAGTGTAGCAGATACAGAAGACAGAATATGGGAACTGTATGTAGAGAATAACATGACTCTTGAAGAGGTTAAGGATAGTCTTAATTTCCCTCCTGTCGTAACGAAGAAGGTGCTTCATGCTTTTTTGGTTAGTCGAGGTATCTACCACAAGCCAGAGGATAAACGAGTAAATAGTTCAATAGGGCTGAAAGTTTGGTTAAATGACCCTGTCCTCCGTGAGCAAATGATGGAGAAACGACAGGCAACGAGCTTGAAGCGGTATGGAAAGAAGCATCCTATGCAATCTGAGGAAGTTCAGATGAAGTCAAAGCAGACGAATACGGAAAGATATGGTGTTCCCTACACCTTCCAAACGAAGGAGATGCAGGCTAAGTCGATGGAAACTTCCATTAAGCGTTATGGCTTTCCCTACCCGATGCAGTCTAAAGTTATACAGACTAAGGCACAACAGACGCTTATGGACCATTATAACGTTCTCCACCCCAGTCAATCTCCTATCATTCAGGAGAAGGCTATACAAACGAACATGGAACGGCACGGCCTCCCGAACGGTGCCCAGCTAAAAGGGGAGTTTACCCCTACGGATTATGTAGAATCCTTCCTGGAGTGTGTGTGCATCACAGAGAATCCTGACACTTTACGGAACTTCCTCTATAAGACATTCCCCGATAAGAAACAGTACACTCTGCACGAAATAGCTAGAATTGTTGGTCGTCCCTATAACTTCATTAAAACAAAGTTTGGTACAAACATTGATTTTATAGCACCAAGCGTTCAAGGACACCTACCAGAACAAGTCCAACTTTTTCTGGAGGAACTCGGGTATGTTGCAGGTAGGGATTTCTTTGTAAACGATAGGGTCGCGTTAAAGCCTCGAGAAATTGATTTCTATTTCCCGAAACAAAAGGTGGGAATTGAGGTGAATGACCTACTGACCCACAATAGCACCTACAACCCTTATACTAATGATAGGGTTAAGCCCAAGAACTACCACATGGAAAAGTCCCATCAGGCAAAGGAACAAGGCATCCGCCTGATTCATGCCTGGGAACATTACTTTAATAATCCCCAACAGTATGAAGTCTTAAAGAATGCTATTAAGCACGCACTAGGTATCAGTAAGAATCGTGTGTATGCCCGTAACACTTACGTAAAAGAGGTACCAAACAAGGACCTCAAAGAGTTCTTCAATATGAACAACATTCAAGGGTTCCGAGGAGCTAAGACCGCTTATGCACTGTTCGACAAAAAGACCGATGAAGTCCTCATGGCCTACTCCGTAGGCGCTTCTCACTTTGCTCACAATAAGTATGATATGGAGCTTATCAGAGGGGCTTCCAAATTGGACACAACAATCGTTGGGGGAGCCTCTAAGTTATGGAAGTTTATCATTGATAGTAACCCTGAAGTCAATTCAATCGTATACTACATTGACCGTAACATTTACAATGGTTCCTCTATCGGTACCCTTGAGGGCAATTTGAAACTAGTTTCCACTCAGGTTGGATTCTGGAACTACTTCGTAGATACTGAAGAAATGAAGAACCGTCAACCCGCTAAACATAAGGAAATTAAGGAACTTGTGGCCCAAGGTAAGGTATGGGAAGTATACAATGCAGGAACAGAAACTTACGTTTGGACCCGCTCATAACCTATTTAATAAGAACCCTTGACAAGGTTCTTTTTTTGTGCTATAATGTAATTATTGTTGAAAAAGGAGGTAATTAACAGTTATGCAAATTATTGATACTTATGTTTAAATGTGTTAAAATGTGTTCACAAACTATAAAGGATGTGAACATATGTCACCTAAAGAATTTTCACAATGCATTGGTAAATCGGTAAAAACCCTACAACGGTGGGACCGAGATGAGAACGCAGTAGAAAATATTAAGAATTATGTAGCTTAAAGCTACAATTAAGGCTGGGTGGGCTTCACCCAGATGAAATATCACAATAGTTAGTCCATGTGATGAGGAACTAGTTTCCATGTCAGAATACTAATGTTGACGGTGATGATTAAAGTGTAGTTACTAAAATCTAACTATTAGTAACGTTTATACACACTTTAGAAAGCAGAGCACAACTATGGCTAATAAGAATGAAACATTTCACCCTATGTACTACTATGAAGGTGTCCCCTTGTTCACGAAGGGGCACGTGAAGCACCTATTTGAACAACTGAAGGATAACAATGAATCCCTCATCGTACAATTCAAGGGTGACCCTTTGTCCCTTAAGTTGCGCGTACGTAGGGCATACCCTAATTTTGTTCTAATGGGTCGCCGTATTGTTGTGTCAGGGGTACCTACTATGGTCCCTTACACAATCTCGTATTCGGAAGTTATTTCCCAGGATGTACACATACTAGGAAAGGAAGGAAGTTTGAAACCATGGATGATGAGCGTTACAGTGCCAGAGCCGAAGAATCTAACCGAATCACACGGCAACTGAGTTTCGACTCAGCACGAATGAAGGAGATTGGGTCACGGTTCACACCTGAAGGCTCCACAACAGAGTATGGGCGCGATATGGACCGTTTGTACGCCCAATACAAGCCCCTGCGCTTGGCTATCTACAAACGTGTGGCTAGTCGCCTGTACAACCAAGAGGACAAGAATGACCTTTCCTCATATCTGAATGAGCACTTCATTAGACTTTGTTTGGAGTTTGACTTGACCAATGAGATGGACTTCCCAGGGTTCATCAAGACCCTGTTGACGTTCCGAGCATCTAACTCATTTATCAGTGGACTCACCAGGGTATATGGTAAGGAAGACGCTTCTGGTATCGCTGAGGAGCTTGAAGAGAAGATGGGTACACCGGAAGAAACTGGGGACTCTGAAGAGGCTGTATTGGCCTACTATGATAGTTTCGTAGCCTTTGTGTACAAGAACTACCACCTATCAGAGGTCGAGAGCACTATCTTCGAGGGTATCCTGTTCAATGAACGTACTCTAGAGATGGCTAGGGGTCTACGCAGGGACTTCGATGTGCCTCAATCAGAGGGTCTTAAACAGATTGCGGAGTTCCGTGAGCGATTACTGGGGTATCTCAACGAGTTCAACGAAGTGGAATAAGTTTCCACCTCTATATTACCTTGTGTAAGGCTACCAATTAGAATAGAAAGTATAGGAATTAATACAATGGCATTGAAAAATTTAGACACAGTATTGGCAGAAGCAACAGTGGATTTAACAAAGTTGCACCGTATCTACGTGAACCCAACAGGCGCTGTTCCTTTCTACAACAAGCACCCTGAAACGGCCTTTGAAGTAGATGCAACAAACAAAGGTATCCGTGTGGTTCATTTGTCAGAAGACCGTAAGTCATATGTTGCAGGAGACTACGTAGTTGTGTTGGGTGCTGATGGACAAACCGTACAAGTTGTGGCCAACGCATCTAAGGATGTGTTCGACGCAATGTCACAACCTCATTTGGTTAAGGTACCAGCAGGTGCCGATGCAGGTAGGGCTGTGTTGACTGGCTTCCGTCACTATCTAGCAGGTACATTCGATGGATTATTTGCCGGAGCACCTGTTAAGGTTGAAGTGGACGAAGATGTTGCCGCAGCACCAGTATTAATGGCGTCATTTAATTTGGATAAAACTGAAATCACTGGAAAAGTGGGAGAGGTTATTAAGGTTAGCGTATACGATGTTGCACCAGGAAACGCAGCTAATAAGGGTATAGATGTTGGTTCATCGGATAAGACAATTGCTACGGCGGTAGACAATCTTGATGGAAGTTATAGCATCACACTGGTCAAAGAAGGAACAACAGCAGTTCACTGGGTTGCAGTTGATGGTGGCGGGGCTAAGAAGGACCTCACTGTCACTGTATCAGCAGCTGTATAGATATTTGGGACCTTGTCAGGGTTGACAGGGTTCTTTTTTTGTGGTATAATAAGTGTATCCATGAGAAAAGGAGCATACTATGGCACTATACTATGATAATAAAATGTGGTCCGCTGTCGGGGCTGGTGTAATGGCCCACACCTTGGGCCAAGAGGTAGGAGGCGTGTATGTCCCCAGCACGGGACAGCAAGGAGACGTGGTACTAGGCGCTAGGGCAGATAGTCAAGCCCAACACTATGACTACCGCTACCAGGACGGGGTGCCTTCAATCGTTGGTGCCCTTGTGCCTAAGGAACATTGGTTGCACGATGCGTTATTAGGCCCTAATATCGCCGTAGAGGCCCTTTACAACGCCTATGGCACAGATGCCTATAAGCATGTGCAGGACACACTGACAGGCACGATACAGGCCAATGCAGACGTGCTACGTAATGCTATCGCTAAGGAATCCCAACTGGTGGACAAGATTACCGCAGTACTGGATGCCTACGGGCCTTCGGACTTCCCTTTGGTGGTTCTACGTGAGGAACCTTTCCTAGCTTCAGCAGTTGACAAGGTGCTTAAGCGGGTTGTTGAACAGGAACCTGTTGTGGTAGCTATCAACGTCACTCCTACAAGCTCCTTCTTGTTGTCCCGTGGTCACCAGAAGGATGTTATGAAGTTCATCTTTGCGGACAACAAGGTGTATGATAATGATAATGGATTATACATCATGCTCCCTAGGGGAGTAACAGATATTTCAATTGACACGGTGTACCAACTCGTTCAGAGTAAGTTTAACAAATAAAGAAAACGGAGGCCGTAACTTGGCTAAATATGGTATTTTTGAAACATTAGAAGAAGTGTATGCGGTAGCCTTAGGGTTAGCCCATGATGATGATGGTGAAATCAGTAGGTATCACTTTAATCGTATCCTAAAAGGTGCAGGGATTGAACCCTTGTCTAATAGGGAAATCACCTTAGCTGTCCAACGCACCTATGCGTCAGACGACTTGTCAGACCTATACTTGGAAGCTATTGAAGGTAAGTTATCTGAATCAGACCTTCCTACTACGGTTAAGACTCACGTTGAACAACCACCCATCACTGAGGAACAGTGGAATAAGGTCACCAACACGCTACAAGAAGAAGACGGGCGGGAACCCCAGGATAAGGATAACACCTTGGAAGAGGTTCGTAAGAGCGCCTCGGGTGACTACACAAGTGCACGTACTTTGGTATTGAGTGATGATGAATTGCAAGATGAAGACGCATTGCTCCGTTACCACAACTATGACCCAGAGGAATGGACAATCAAGACGTCAAGTAACGTCCGCTCTGTCCGGGATACAAATCAAGGAGAGAAGCACACATACACGTCTCGTGTAACGGTGTCCCCTAAGGCCAAACCAGAAGTATCGGTTGAAGAAATTGTGGAAGTGCTACGTAGGCGGGTGAAACCTGTAACAGTTACTCGTCGTAACTCTGGGGAAACTCACTTGACTATCCCATTGTTTGACCTCCACTTTGGCATCTCTACCTACGAACAAATGCGTCCTAAGCTACAGCAAATTGAAGAAATCATTGCTAAGGGCCATAAGTCGATTCATATCGTCGTGGGTGGTGACTTCCAACACTCAGATGTGATGAACAAGTCCCAAACGTCAAACTTGACTGCCTTGGACCCTGTGGACAATGACCAAGCGTTGGAAGATGGCCACCGGTTCCTATCTGAACTAATTGAAGTATCCTTGCAAAACGCTGATGAAGTTAAACTTCATTCAATTCCAGGTAACCACGACTTCTCAAAGCAATACGTCCTACTGTGGGGTATGAAATTCTTGTATCCTCAAGTAGAGTTCAATGTTACAAAGAAGTCACGCTTAGCTTTTGGATTTGGAACAGTTAGCTTCCTTGTACTCCATGGTGATGTAGCTATGAAGTCCGCCCCAATGCTCTACGCTTCTGAATATCCTGAATTATGGGCCAAGTCAACGTACCGCTCAGTGTACAGTGGTCACCTTCATTCAGAACGCTTAGTAGATGCAGAAGGTGTGGTCATGCACCGATTCGGTACGGCTAAACCATCAGATGACTATGAGTTCAAGAATGGTTACACATTGGCCCGTAAGCACCTACAGGTGCAAGAGTTCAATGAAAGTCGTTTGTTGGCTACCTATGAGGTAGAATAATGAGAGAACTTAGTCTTGAATTGGTAATCATCCCAGGAGTTGTCCTAGGAGCAAGAGCTGTGTTCGACATTATTATGCTATCCCTTGTTAGTGGTAGTATCGATAAGGGCACCATTAAGCTTCCTATGGGGACAACAAAGCACCAAGCGATGCACGCAATCTACTTAGGTTATGTAACAGAACTAATCTCTGTAGTATTTGTAATGTTTGGCTTGTATATTATCTCAAGAAGTGTTGATACAAGCAAGCTAAGTGTCCTTGGTGTGATACTCTGGTACTTCCTGACGTTCTCCGGCATTGATGCGCTTAACAAGATGCTATTCAAAGCCTCTGTGTATGTCAAGAATTGGCTCCATCAATAAGCCCCGCGGGGCGTACATAGCCCTTAAGGGCACTAAATAAATAAGGAGTGTCCCATGAGTGAATCAGAATTTAGTTATGATAATGTAATGTCCTACCAAGAAGGGGAATTGTGGTACAAAGGAAAGCCCCTTTATATCGTCAAGGTGGTTGCCCAACGAGGTAACCGATACGCCTTTGTCTACAATGTGTCCCAAGCGGACTACCGGAGTAATAAGGTGGTACGTAAGGCTTGGCGTAAGGTTGATAAAAATGTTAAACGATTGGTGGCTAATGATAGCCCTCTAGCAGAGGTAGCCAACGCCCGATTGAAGCCAAATGTTGTGAATGTAGAGGAACCTTATGCGTTCCAAGCACCTATTGTGGGCTATATATCTAGTCTATCTGGTAAGGAAGGTGATGGGTTCTTTGAGCGTATTGACCGTCGTACCCCTAAAGGAGCGGAAAAAGTAGCCTCTGGGGCCTTTATTGCTCTAGAGGATATCAAGTGGTACAGTGATAAAACGCTGTATGACGAAAAGTCCTTATTTGAAGAAGTCCGTCGCTCAAGCCGAGCAGAGTTGATGGGCAAAGTGGATGGCAATAAGGGTCGGGAGTTCTACCTGTAATGGTACAGACAACCTATAGCGACAAGGAACACCCTTACGAGCTAGACGTCAAACAAGCTATCATGGATAACCCTCAATTGTTTGGCAACATAGGAGATAGCCGTATCCTCTCGGAGAAAGCTATTTCTGAGTTCAGGGTTATTGCGGACCTTCTAATCTTTAGTAAGAACAAAGGGGTCATCGGTATTGAAATAAAGACAGAACATGATAGCACCCAGAGGCTTAACAAGCAACTGAAGGCTTATAAGAGCCTCTCTACGGAGGTTTGGGTTGTGGTGCACGATTCTGTCTATGAGGGGGTAGAAAAGGTTCTGAAGGCTAACCATCACGATACGGTTGGTGTTATCTCCTACGCTATCGTGGAAGGTGAGTTTGTCTTTGGCAAAGTTATTGAGCCTGGAATCTCCAAGGAGTTCAACGTAAAGCACCTCCTAAACATACTATGGAAGACAGAGCTCTCCTACATGTTAAATAAGGTTGCTAAACTTAGGGTCGTTGATGGTGTGATTAGGAAATCAGAGGACGCCAAAGGCCTACGAAGGAGAGCCCCCAAGGCAGTAATTATTAACATGTTAGTTCAAAGATTAGGACCTTTAGGTGCATACCAGATGGTAGTTGACTCTATCATATCTGGAGAGCATGACCCTGAGAAGACCCTAAATGTGTACTCATTCACGGCACCTATACCTGACGAAAGGATTGAGATAGTTAATGTCAAAAGGAAACATAAAGGGTAGGCGTACCAACTACAACAACCATGTGCTCCATTCAGGAGACAAGAGTATTGCTAATAACGCTGAGAAGTATAACACTAAGCGTGCAACCAAGAAGACGATAGGCCACAACTTCCAACTGGTTGGCACCCACTCGTATCAGGATGTGACCGAGCAAGAGCTCTCCCTCCGGGTGGAATATGCTAAGAGCCTAGTCGTGAATATAGCAAGCGCTAACCCTAAGTATGTGGACACTGAGCGCATTGACTATTCCTATACCCTATCCCGTCGAACAGAGGTCTATAAGGTATCTGTTAGTGGGAAAGGGTGGGGAAAGGTGGCTATCACAACCACTAGCCTAGGCGACTATCACACGATGCAGTTTGTCCTATTCAAGCGGGCAACAGTTACCACCCCTGGGGGAATGGTACACAGAGATTCAAAGAAACGGAAAGGAAACTGGAGACGATGAAACACTCACAAGCAATGACAAACATAGATGGGGAGTACCTCGTTGGGGTATCCCTAGCCAGCGTATCAAAGGAGGGTATCCCTGACCGTATCTTCTTGACGAGCCCTCATAGTGTCATTACAACAGACACAGACAGGGTAGTAGCACAGCTGGAGTTCAATACTCCTGACGCCGATGTTAGGGCCGATGTAGAAAACGTATTGGACCTATTGACCACCGCAGGATTATGGTTAACAATTAGTGACACACCAGAAGCTATCCAGGGTGAGGTCTACATGAGCCAAGAAGCTACATTGAAGAGGGTTACTGTAGCCGAAGTAAGGCTCACACAACTTACCTATAAGCTACCGTTAACGGAAGACGGGCAGGTATCCTATGCGGTAACCTTTACCTATGTACCAGAACGTCCCTTACACGGACTATCCTTGTTTGCTAAACGTACCCTTACCTTAGCCCGTATGGAAAAATTGATACCCTTTATTGTGGGTAATCATCTTGGTGAGGTACCGGTTTTGGTACGCTACACAACGAAGAATGCAATCGTGCACTTGACACCAAATGGATTATCTGATATGATTTATATCGGTGACAACCATGTATGGCTTATCAGTACCGCTGATGGGCGCATTGGTTTAGACATGGAACGTGCAAAGGGTGAAATTACTATTACTAACAGTGGGTACCTTCTATCTATCACCTTAAAGGACCACACGCTACTAGAAATATTCATGTAAAAGGAAACTATAATGGACGAAGACTTAAAGACTATCATTGACTGGGAACTAAAGAAGAATGTTAACACGCCTGATGGATGGGCGTTGCACATTCCGGATGACTACAAGGCGCTATTGTTCCGACAAATCTCGGAGATAACCCGTTACTTGGATACGGCGGGCTATGTGGTAACTACTAACCAACCAGATGAAGGGGCGTGGCATGGCTGGAATATCCCTGCTATGCGTGCTAACGAAGGGTTTCCAAAGGAGTACCTATCAGGTAAAAACAGGGGCTTGTATCAGCTATTCCATGCCACAGAGGACAACATTCGGGTCGTTTTGAGCAAGAAACAAGGTGCATAATAGCACTACCTTGTTGGGGTTTTAAACTATTATACAAGGAACCCCATAAATGTATAATAAAAATAGGCATCTAATTTCATAAGAAAAGGAACAGATGGGGTTCGGTTATTGTAACTACCCTGTCTGTTTTTTTGGTGCTTTTAAGAACTTTAGGGAGAATCATGAAAAAGGTCACTATATTACCTCCTGTAAGCGTGAAAAGCGTGTAAAAACAATAAAAAGGGCACTTTTACACTTGACATTAAATTGGTCTGGTGGTATAATAAAAGTAGCTTAAATAAGGAATGGTACAGTAATGGCTGAAAAGAAAGTTACCCTAGTGGAACTATATGATAACAAGTTGTTAATCAGTAAGTTGAACAACATGATTAACGAAGGAAAGACGTTGAGATATCTGACGGACTTTGCTAACAAGATGGGTGTCCCCGTAAGTCAAGGCACGATAAATAACTACAAATTAAAATATTTAGAATCCATCGAAAAGGACATTCCTATCGAAACACTCCTAGATAAGCGTGCCAAGAATGGGAACATTTTGGAGTTAAAGGAAAAAGAGGTAGGACCCAGTGCGGTAACAGCTGGTAACGAAGAAGGTTATGGTGTTTACAAAAAGGAGTCTGAGAAACTAGTTAACGTCAATCAGACCCTTGAATTGCTAATTGAAAAGGGTACACGAAGTCTAGAAGCGGTAGACTATGTGGATGCTAATATTCTGTTGAAGGCTATTGCAGAACACAACAAAGTGAATGCAGGTAATGGTGGGCTTACAATGGCTGGCCTACAGGAAATGCGTTTGAAGCAGTTAGCCTTTGAAAGTGCCCTATCTGACGTACTACTAGGGTTTATCCCACAGGATAAGCACGAGGAAGTCCTACAAGCCCTACGTGAAGCGGAAGATGCTTACTACCGTGACTTGGACCTATCAGATGAAGGCCATCGTATCAAGAAGGAATTAGACCGTTTGGGCATCATCTAAAAAAGTGCTTGACAAGGTATAAAAGGTGTGCTATCCTTAGTGTATAGACAAAAGGAGAAAAAAGAAACATGAGTAAGAAAACTACTGATTATGAAGACCAACAGATGGCTGAAATGTATGTGAAGGGAATCCCTGAATCAGTGATTCGGGATAAGTTCCAAGTTAGTCACTATGCCGTGTACAAGGCACTAGATAAGCACAACGTCCCCCGACGTAACTACTACAGCACCTCTAAGCGGGCTACAGTAATCAAGCGACTACCTGTACGTGTCATAGGACGTGTCCTGGATGATTTGGACGATGGTGTTCTGTCACGGGATGCTATTGTCGAAAAGTACAACCTGAAGTCTGAACATGTAGTACGGGAACTATTGCGTAAGCGTAGTGTGTACCAAGAAAAGTTGGCCCTATTAGGTGACTTGAATGAAATGGGCAAGCGTTAAGCGGGTTATGCTACCTAATTGGTGGCTTCATAGTCTCATTCTTATAGCCTTTATGTTGGCCATTGTGGTCTATGTAGGCAAAGAAAAGTATACAGGGTACGAAACCTCAACAGGGAGACCTGCTACTATCTCGGTCAGACCTGCTATTGAGGACTGGGATAGAGCTATAAGAATTTACAAGGATGCTACAGGTAAGAGCTTGACAAGTTCCGCTATAGCAGACCAATTATCGGACCAAGATATTGTAGATGTTACCAACAAGTTAACACTTGACCAGATTAGAGGTAATGTTGACCGTGCCCGAGGGTTGAAGTACACTGTCAGGGGACAGGTTGTGGACCGTGTTCGTACTAGTAAAAACCAACCCAACTATCTGAATGTCAGGTCAGGGGACCACACCATTCGGGTATACTACTACAACCTACCTTACCAAGTGGCTGGAGATAAGGTTACTGTTAAGGGAGTCATTATTGGTCGGAGTGCCACTGGAAGGTTACTCATGGTAAGTTCCACAAAAAATACCCTTAGCGGGGTTGACAAGCACTAAACGATGTGCTATACTAGATAAATCAGATAAAAGAGGAGAAACCCCATGAAGTTAGATAATTTGATTGAAACATTGAAGAAGGAAACATCAACGAAGCCTATCGGTGGTATCGCTGATGTAATCAACGCCCTGGAAGAATTTGAAGCAGGGGCTGTGTTCGTACATGAAGCCAACATTAGTGATACAGAAAAAATTGCTAAGGTACAAGCCTTTGCACGGGAAACCTTCATTGAAATTTACCCTTCAATCCATGCCTTTGCACCAGAAAAGACTGAAGCGCTGTTGGACACAGTGTTGGCCAAGAACGCAGACTATGGGGACTCATTTGGTAACCTTGTACGTAAGTATGGGGACGTTGCGATGAGTATTCGTATCTCGGACAAGTTGAGCCGATTGAAGAGCCTTACATCGGGGAACAAACAACAGGTCAAAGATGAATCTATCACAGACACTAGCGTTGATGCAGCTGGGTACGCTTTACTTGCGACCGCTTTCCAGGCGTAAGGGGACTCATGAAGTTTAAAATTTATCACACCCCTGGGTGTCAAAAGTGCAAGCTCACCGACCGAAAGTTAAAGGCCTCCGGTTTGGACAGCACACTAATCCCTATCACAGAAGAACTCATCAGTTACATGCGCTCTAAGGGCATGACATCTGCTCCTTTGGTTCGGGTTACCGACGCTGATGGAACGCTAATTGACGAATGGTCAGATATGAATGTGGCCAAAATCCAACACTACACTAAGGAGGCCTAGCCTATGTCCGTGGAATTAAATCGTTACCCTATGCTTGGGATTGTTTTCTTCATTATCGTAACTGGACTTGCTAGTCTGTTTGTGGAATTTAACACAGCCCTTATGATAGGTACTATCTCAGTAGCTATCTACTGGCTCATTGTGGCCAATAATTTGGAAAATGAATTGGAAGAATCGGACTCGTTGAGTGACGACATCTATAACCAATTGGTTGACTCCATGTCTATTCACGAGAATGACCTCATTCATTTGGTAATGGAAACGGCTGAAGGACAAACTGTTACCAAGTTGGTTACTCTCATGGAGGTTGATTCTGAAATTGAAAAGCTCAAGGGTACCAAAGCAAAGTTTGTTAGCTACCATCCCTTGAAGGAGCTTGCATTGGACAACGAAGTATATACTCGTATCCAAAAGAACACACAGGCTATCCTGGATGGGGAAGATACAAAATAGGGGGATGTGACTCATGTCAAGTACTAGAGCAAAGCAACACAGGTGGAAAGTACGCATCGACAAATTGTATAAGAAGCCTTGGGAACGTAAGATTGTGAATTTGTCCAATGAGGAGTTATTACAATACAAGCGTAGGGCAAATCGTCAGGTGACACCACGCAGGAACAAGCGTAGCTACAAGAGTTGGTATGCTATTGATAACTTCTCTAAGTCAAAGCACCCAGATATTAATCGGTTCAAAAAGCATTAGGCCTTGACAAGGGTCTTTTTTTGTGGTATCATTAAGACACTGAATAGAAAAGGAGTTCCCTTATATGACGGAAGAAAGAACTATTGAAGAAATTGAATTTGTGGCCGAAGAAGCCCGCAGACAAATGGCTGATTTAAATTCACAAACAGTACACTCAGGTAACACAGTCAGTATCCTACTTAATGGTATTGAAGTTGGACGTGCACAGTCACTATCAGCTCAACGTGAGTTCGGAACTGAAGGTGTATACGAAATCGGTAGCCTCGTGCCTCAAGAGCATGACTGTTGGCATCCTATGGAGGAAGAAGAAGAATGATAGAATTTTTGGTATTAGTATGGAGTTTAATCGAGTTTATCACAGCCGTAGTGGGGATAGTGTACCTATCCCTAGCCCTAGCCCAACAGGTACAAAAACGTGGTGGAGCAATGTCCCAATCATACAGGTATGCACGAAGAGGTCTGGCCTATGCAACATTTTCAGACCTGTTTTGGGTGCTACACCAGATGGCTATCGTGTACACGGAAGGTGCTACGAATGGTAACCTCACTTGGTTACTCGTTGCAACTATCAGCCTACTCTTTGTGGGTTATCTGTGGTGGAATCAAGATAAATAAAGAAACTTTCAAAAGGGCCTTGACAGGGTCCTTTTTTTGTGTTAATATTAAGGTATTGATTGAGGCAGATAACGAAGTCTTCTTATTCAATAAAAGAATTTAAATTAGGGGTTGACAAAAGGTCACCCCTATGATAAACTAGGTATATACCAATAAGGAAAAAAGAGGAAACAAATATGGAAAACAACATGGAAACATTCAGCACATCAATTATGAAGCACGCAGAGGAACGTATCCAACAACGGATGGGTCTCAAGCGTAAGGCTGCTAAACGCCAATTCAAGTTGGCCCTAGAACGAGGACTAGCATTGACAGACATGACAGGGGACCTTAAGATGTGGGCCCGCACACAGGCCAAGATGCACAATGAATTTGACCGTGAAGCAATTCTGTTCAACGGTCACCTGTTTATCTACACAACGCAGGGCGCCCTTAAAACGTGCATGACTGTGTTGGACGTGAAGAAGAACCTATTAGCAGAAGCATAAAAGGAGAGCAAGATAATGAAATTTGATGATATTTTTGGTGGTGGATTTAGCGATGATATGGCCAACTTATTGGACCAAGAGGACCTTCGGGTGCAGGAACAACGTCGGGTGAAGAGTGTGATTGATGATGAATGGTCAGGTACTGGTAAAGGTACCTTGGATGAAGACTACTACTGGTAATTAGTAGGGAAGAAAAACCTAAGGGTTGACACTAACGACCCTCTGTGGTATAATAAAGATATTAAGAAAAGAAAGAATAGGTATTTAACATGAAGACATTGATTGAAGCAGCTTTGGATGAAATGGACACAATGAACGCGACCATTAAGATTTCGTTTGATAAGGCCATTGAAGCAGAAGGCCGGAAGGCTACACATGTCACAGGCATCGAAGAAACAGACGCTGTCCACGACTTCGTTGTGGCCCAAATCGACGCTTGGGATGGTTTGACGGATAATGAAATCATCACGAATATCTCAAACCTGTCAACAGTATTACAAAACTACAGCACGGCGTTGACAGATGGTATCAAGGTGTTCAATACACAAGAACCTGAACCAGAAGTGGGGGCCACTGATGTTGCTAACTGATATCGGGAAATTGGAAACCTCATCAAATGACAAGACATGGGAAATTGTCAAGGCTCTTCGGGAGGAACTCGTGGACGTGGAGGACCCTTATGTAGTGTCCCGGGTGAACCATACTATGAATACTTCAGCCTGGGTATGTGGTAACCCTTTGGAAAACCGCGATGCGTTCCATTTGGTTATCCGACGTATGGCCCACTATGTGCGTGAAGAACTAGGGGCATTGAACGTCAACTTGTTCCTTCTCGTGGAGAAGTTAACACTCAAAAGGAGTTCCCCAGAAGGGTACATCCTGAGCGCTCAGGTAACATATGTGAAGGAAAAGTTCGGGCACAGCACCTCTACAGACGACGACCAGTTTGTATTTATCTCCAAGGAGAATCCTGATTTGGCTATCGACCTCATTGACAGTGACAGCTGTGGGAACGCCATCCGTTACTATGGTTTGGCCCCTCATGATGGTCGGTTAAAGGACATTCAACCCTTGCATAAGTCTGATGTTAAGGACTACAACATGTCCCGATTCTGGGCCATTCCTATGACTGAAGATATGAACCTCACATGGAAGACCGTGTTGGATACTATTAGTAAAAAATAAACTTAAAAAGGACCTTGACAGGGTCCTTTTATTGTGCTATCATAAGGGTATAGAAAAAAAGGAGAAAAATAACAGTAACCCATAACGTTGACAAACATTGACAAACATGATATAATTTAGATAGGTGAAAAGAGGTGAATAGCAACGATAAAAACACACAAAGTAAAAATTAAACCTAATTCACATATGTTAAAGCATATTAATAACCTTTTTAATTATCGAAGGTATATCTGGAACCAATCTTTAGGGTTGTGGAATGACATGTATGATGAATCTATCATTCTAGACGATAATACAAAAAGACCAAATAATAGTAAAGTTCGTAATATGTTGGTCAACAGCAAGCAAGACTGGCAATATAATTTATCTGCTCGGGTGTTACAACAAACAGTAGCTAGTTTAGAAAAATCATGGAAGAACTATTTTAATCCAAGTATGCCTAATCATTTAAGGCCAAAATTTAAATCTAAAAAGAATTACAAGCCCACATTAACTACAGATAGAGCTAGAATAATTAATGGTAAACTTGTATTAGATAAACCAAGAACTATTAATAAAGATTTGTGGTATGGAATTAGATTACAAGAGCAACCCAGATTTGAAGGAAAGCTTCTTACCTGTACTATAACCGAAAAAGCGGACGGACTGTATGCCAGTTTAACTTTTGAAACAGAGCATGAAGTAATCCCACCCCAAAAACAAGACATTGCAGGTGTAGATGTCAACGTTAAAAGGTTCAACTATAATGAGGGTGCGGTTAACATCTACCCTGATAAATTGGAACGATACTATCAGCGTATCACCCACTATCAAAAAATGTTGGCACGTAAGCGTCAGGAAAATCCCTATAATTACAAGACTAAAAGGTACATGAAAGTGAAAACCAAACTTAGACGTGATTACCAAAAGGTTAGTAATTTACAAAATGATATCCTACAAAAGTTTACAACACAACTAGTCTCTGATTATCCTGAAATTCATATTGAAGATTTGAACGTTCATGGAATGATGATGAGCAAACGAATGGGCAAAAATCTCCACCGAAGTATGTTTGGAAAATTAGCAGAAGTCTTGAAGTATAAATCTGAATGGAACAAACGAGAACTAGTATTGGTTGACCGTTTCTACCCATCAACCCAGATTTGTAGTGAATGTAGCTTCCAAAAGACCGCTGAGGGTTATGGTGGGAAACAAACGCTTCGGGGTGACAGCGTTCACCATGAGCACCAAACTTATTACTGTTATAACTGCGGGGCTATCCTAGACCGTGACGAAAATGCAGTAAGAAATATAATCAACTATGGGCAGGCTTTGTCCATATAAATATCACAAGAGTTAGTCCATGTGGCAAGGTTTTAGTAACCGAGTCAGAATACTAATGATGACGGTGATGATTGAAATGTAGTATCTAAAATCTAACTATTAGCTACGTTTGTATACATTTCAGAAAGCAGATATACCTATGAAGAAAAATGATTTCATTGACATCTATCAGGAAGAAATTGATTCTGCCCTAGAAGAGCATAGCACAGCACCGGAAGGGTACATTGAACAGTTACTTGAAATGCACACTATCTGGCAACGTGCCAAGGACGACGCAGATTTCGAGGAACAAATGGAAGTGGCTGGATATGGTCCGGAATACTGAGGTACACTATGATAGATAAAGTAAACGACTATGAAGGCATCTACGTGACCCTAGCGCGGGCTATTGCTAATAGGGAGACTGAGTTTGTGTACTCCTTTGGCATCAAACCAGAGTACGCAAAGGTAACAGAGATTGCCCATCATCTCAAAAGGATGGGGTATGGTGTAACACATGTAACCTACATGAACGAAGCAGGGCTCCGCGTGAGCCTAGAAGGAGTGAACTAATGAAGAAATATCAGCTAACAGAATTGGCCAATAAACTGGTACAGGCTGAAGAGTTTTTCGATGTGAATGTCACATCACCGAACCAGATTGATGTCCTGGAGGAACACTTTGGTAAGATAGAGGATGGTACAGGATATAAGCACGGTAGTGCTGTCACGTTCTCCTACTATTTCTCTTCGAGTAACGCGTTGTATACCATCACGGACCCAGACACACCTAGGTATGAGTTCAGTGACCTACTGGAGTATGCGGACGTTGACTCATACTACCCTAGAGATGAAGGGCAGGTGGACTATGTTTCGGTAGGTGGATACACGGAACTTGGGCAGATTACGGACTACCTTTTTCACCTTAAGTGGCAGGGGTTTGCTGAAGCGGACACTTCAAACTTCCCTTTGTACATAAAGGTTACCTCCGAGGAAGCCCAATGGAGTAACTCCCCCTTCACGAACGTATTAAGTTATACCTCTGTTCACGAGTTCATCGATAATGACCGTGGAGGTGAGGAAGGGTGGTCAGACGCCTCCGTGGCGGGCTTAATCTTGCAACCTAAGGATGATGAAGAACTCCATCGGAACTCGAAATATACCCTCACGGGCAATGGGGTAACAATTGAGATTAAAGGTAAACTAACTATCACAGGACCAGAAGGGACGTGGACTATTGGACAATGAAGGTAAAGTGCAATGTGTTGAGGAGTGGGCAAACCATATGTTGAGGTTCATTGGGGAAGAAGCCTACGCCACTATTGACTATGAAATGGAACAAGATGGCGGGTACTTCGTAGCTACCATGGAATCCCGTCCAGGGTTGTTAGCAACAGGTTTCACGAAGGAACAGCTCCTACAGGACATCATTGAGTGCGCTCTTGTGTGGGACGAAGCAAAGAAGGAGCAAAGGAATAGGAAAAGAGGAAGTAGTATGTTTTGGAAAAGAGAACCAGAAGTGTATGTCCGTATCCAAGGGGCACACGAATTAAAAATGCTCCGTGAGTGGCTCTTATATAACCATCCAAATGGGACTATCCAGGAGTTTGGTGCCAGTGTTAGCGATGATATCCAATGGGTTGCCTTTCTACGGTACCAACCGGGGCTCCATGGCACTAACATGAATGTATTTGAAACCTATCCCCTCCCTCGTTTTGACGTCGATGAGGTACTATCTCCCGTGGACTTCATCAGGAAGTATAGCAAGGTCACACCTTCTAACGTGGTAACCCACCAGGAACTAAAGGAATCCATTCAAGGCTCTACAACGTTTCTAGGACGAGTATTGGGTAAGAATAGTATGGAACCTATAATTGAGCTCATGGAAAATGGATGGGACCAAGGTGCGGACTTCACCCTGTTCTGGACAGTTTATCAAACCGAGTTACTATCGGGAACTATCACGTTCCGATTTGAATCACAGGAGGAAGCCATGCTCCTTTGGCTGGAGCTAGGAGGCATATGTAATGAGTAAGAAGTTTTCAGAGGAACAGTATCAAGAAATTGTCCAGGCATGGGAAAACGAAGGGGGTTTCGTCACGAAGGTCGTTGACTCAGTTATCGAACTTGTGGATGACTTTGAGGATGTTTTGAGCTACAATGAGGCCTTAGCCTTGGCCAACCCAAAATCAAGAGAGTGGGCCCACGGATTGTACGTTGAGAGGGAAAGTAGATACTACTGGACAAGCCTCAAGAAGGATGAATATGGTTCACACTGGTACCTGATGCGGGATGTTGCAGTCATTATGATGGGTGATGAACGCCAGTTTGGCCTTGATGAACAACTCACTGAAAGTGAAGTGAGAGAATGGGGCTACGACCCTGACAAATTCACTAGGCACAGCGTGTAGGAAACAGAACAACTAAAGCCCGATGACCTAGCCATTTTGGTTAGTCAATATGGGCTTTTTTTGTTTGCATAAAAAGGTTGACACAGGGCGTAAAGTGTGCTATTCTTAAGATACACAAAAAGGAAAAGAGGAAATAACATGTATGAATTAAAAGGAAAGAAACCGGGACTGAACTACCATGTGAACATTGCATACAATGGTGAGGAACAATTAAAGGCCCTTGAAGCGACGTATGGGCCAATTGGGTCAACTTCACTCTGGTTTGAACGGTTTGAAAAAGGCTACTTTGGTACTGTGTCTGGAGAACCTGTCGTATGGGGTAAGTCTACTACCAACAACATAGTCCTTCAATTCTTGGACGTGTTCAAAGAGGTAGAAAAAGAACCCCTTCCCGAAACCTTGTTACCCTACACGGCCCAACATATGTATGACATGGGGAGAAGTGCGCGTGATAAAGCCTACAAGCAACGAAAAAGCGCTCAGCCATGTGCTTTGAAGGAGTTGTTCGATACTGCAATCCTCCCCTATACCAAGAGAGGTTACACCTCATTCCGCTTTGCTTGGAACGGTTCCACTCCCTGGTCTGATAAGTTGGTCGAAAGCTTCACCAAAAAGGAGTTTTCTGAAGAAATGGAAGCCGGTGGTTTCCAAGTAACCTTTGAAGCTGATGATATCGATGAAAGCCATGTATATTACAGCATGGTCCGGATTAGTTGGGATAAAGGAGAATAGATATGACAATAGGAATTGGGTCGTATAGGTTGGTGCTTATAGTATTAGCTATAGGAGGCTTACTGACTATCGTAGGGGCGTTATTGCTTGAGGATAATAAGTTCCGTTGGTACCCCGTTATCGCCCTATTAGGGGCAGTTGTGACCGTATTTGGTTTTTACCATCTACTACTATTCAACTCCATAGGGACGACTTTTGAAAAGCACAGGGTGGAGGTAGCGGTCAAAGATGGACATCCTCAGTACTCAGAAGATAACTCAGGTAAGTACACCTACTACACAATCGTATTGGCAGAGGGTAATGAGCCTATTGATAGTGATAGCGTAACGGTTCATCATAATCAATCTGGTTCCAATTATGTGACCTACACGGAGCGCACATTAAACACCTCCATTTTAGGTATCAAGGTTAAAGGTCACGATACCTGGTCTGACTATGACTTGTATTTAACTGAATAAGGGTAACAGCATTCTTGACAGGATACCAAAATTGTGGTACCCTTAGTACATAAAAAAAGAAAAAGAGGAAAACATTATGGATTTAGTAGGTATTGGAACATTTTTAGTATTAATTGGGGCCTTCATGGCCTTCGTGGTAATGAACAAGGCGACAGCAATGCCAGACACAGAGGAAAACCTTCCTCGTCGTGTACAGCTAGCTAACCAGTTCAATGGGTGGAGTATGGTGGCTTTTGCAGGAAGCTTCATCTCGTTCATCGGGTTATTCATCTGAAAAGGAGAACTAACATGCAGGAGCGGAGAGAAATGATTAATCAGGGAGCATTAAAAACAAATGAACCGGGGGGTAACCTTGGGGTAGTTGGTATAGTAGAGCGGGTGGCTGAAACAGAGGCCAAAATTAAAGGCCTCGACACTCGGGCGCCACTACTAACTGAAGAGGAAAAGCAGGATATCATCATGGCCAAAGAAAATGGCACCTCATTTGTCAACTTCTACGAGGAAGTCCTACACCAGAGCACAGCTATCAAATTTGGTACTCAGTCAACACCTGAACTGTACAAGGGGGTATCTGAAGAAGAACTAATGAAAGCTTGGCTATATCCAGAAATCACAAAGGAGGTAGACTAATGGGTGATACTACTTTCTATGTTTTGCCTCAACCCTTGGTCATGGGTGAGGTTGTTAACTTTACTTGGTGGACCGCTGAGGCCCCTAACCTGAACACGCTTATGAACACTATCCTGAGCAAGGATGGGTACTACATTACCAGTACCGTATCCTTCAAGGTGGCTTATGTGTTTACCAAAGCAGAACTAGACGACTTCGTTGCGTCGCATAAATTGAACAAATAAAGGAGAACTAACATGTTGGGTGTAATTATAATGGTATTATTCGTTGGCAGTGTGGTGAGCATCTTGGTAGCTACTGGCCTTGCCTTGTTTGACGCAGAGGCCGGAACCGCGATAGGTTGGCTCATTGTAGGGGTTCCATCGTTTATTATTAGCATCGTGCTGTTTGCAACCGTATATCGAGTAGACATTCAATATACTGATACTCAAGGGAACACTCATAGCTACAAAAAAGTCACACAGGTAGACACCGACCGCGGGAACTTGACTTTCAGGGACAAAGATGATGTCGTGCATAATGTCAAGTTCTCTACCTATAAAACAACAGATTAGGACCTTAACGGGTCTTTTTTTGTTACTTGGGTTGACATAGGGCGTAAAGTGTGCTATTCTTAAGATACACAAAAAGGAAAAGAGGAAAACATTATGGATTTAGTAGGTATTGGTACATTTTTAGTATTAATCGGGGCTTTCATGGCCTTCGTGGTAATGAATAAGGCAACAGCAATGCCCGACACAGAGGAAAACCTTCCTCGTCGTGTGCAGTTAGCTAACCAGTTCAATGGATGGGGTATGGTGGCCTTTGCAGGAATCTTCATCTCGTTCATCGGGTTGTTGTTCACCTGAAACATAGGTAGAGATAAACAATGTAAGGTATACTAGCTATGGATAGAATAAGTAATACTTACAAAGGGCCTTAATTGGTCCTTTTTTTGTTACTATCTAAAAATAAAAGAAAAAAGATTTACCTAATAACCCTATATAGAGAGAAACCCCCTTAGGGAACATAGAGTCATTCTATAGGAGACATTACCATATCAAAAGAAAGAAAAAAAGATTTTGTACCTAGTATTGTATATAGAGATATAAAGGAACATAGTATATAGAGGAGTATAATCTATATAGAGGATTACTATCAGAGAGAATTACTTACATATAGAGATACTATCAGATACACCTATAGGGGACTATAGAGGAGGAGAGTAGATACTATCAGATACAAGGGTATACACACGTAGGGCTACCAGGAGCTTAGCGGAGCTGGGGTGCTTGGTCTGAGGCCAGAACGAGGATACTGAATAGGGGGCGCTGTAGGAACTTAGCGGAGCTGGGGCGCGCCTACCTTATCGCTCCACCTATCATACCTCTATCATATACCCTTATCTCCCACCTATGTACCTTACCAAGACCTTATATCCTACCCATTGTCATACCCTCTATCAAGACCTCTATCTCCCCCTATGTACCTTACCAAGACCCTCCCTACCTCTTACCTCCCCTCCCTGGGAGCGCTCCCGATTGTGTCCCTTATCCGCGCAGATTGGGTAACGAGTTGGGAACCTATACTGTCCCTCACCCCCAGGCCCCATACCAAATGGGAACGTATCGGGGTGGTTTCCCCTATTAGGGCACCAATGTGGCCCCATACTGGGAACATACTGGGGATGCCCCCAGGGGCTCACACGGACCTCTATGCCCCTATATAGGGCCCATGACAAGCCCCTTACCTTAGCCCCATATCAGGTCCATTACCAATGCCCTCTGTATAAGGCCCCTAGTAGGCCCATAGAGGGCCTCTATGATGCGCTAAGGCAAAGGTACCAGTATAGGGTCACACGCTCCGCAGGGGCGCATACAGAGTCCTCAGCAGGCATCCCCGAGCAGGAGCCTTCTATGTCCCCCTATAGGTACTGAATCGGACATCTATATTACTTAGTGTAAGGCTCCTGATGGAGGTCCTTACCTTAGCTCCCTGTATAGGACAAGTAAGAATCGGCCAACTAACTAGTGCCACAAGCATTCTGAAGCTCTCTATATAGCGGGGATGAGGTAAAGCCCTCCTGATGGGACCATACAGACCCTATATAAGTAACTGGCTGGCGCGTCTGTCGATACCTAAGGCCTTTAAAATATGACCCTTATCAAGTACATCTTGTACCTCTGATAATAAGGCTCTCTATCCTCTATATATAGTAACTGAATAAGGTACATAGCCATACTGGCCGTCATGGGGATGCTCTTCAAAAAAGGGAGCATGTTATCCCTCTTTAATTGTGTATTTTTGTAATAGGCCCTTGACAGGGGCCTTTTTTTGTGCTATCATATAGGTATATAGAAGGAGGAATAAAAGCATGACAGAATATGATGAAATAATACACGTAGAGACCCTGGAAGAGTATCTGGCGGTTTTGGACAAGTGGTTAGACAAGGGCTATGATTGGAGTACCACACTACGTAGTCAAGACCACCATGAGGAATACTTAAACCGGAGTGGGGCGCGCTACCTAACTCTGGATGCCAACCGCAAAATCGGTTACTCATTTGGACTAGCTATTGACAAGATTAAGGCAATGTCCTTTAAAGAGTTCATGGCCAAGGAACTGGGTAAGGCAACCTATGAGGTATCAGAGGAGCAAATGAAGTTCATCAAAGAGGCCAAGGATAGTGAATACCCAGTCACATACCTTATGTGCTATGATAATGCGTATAAGGCCCAGTTCTCTGATGTGGAATATGGGACTACCTTTGAACAGGACCTATTGCGGTACCTCGGTGGGGATGATAGCGTGGTGTTCCAATTAAAGGACCCTCTATTTATGCTCAAAGGTAAGGACACCGATGGAGACATTATGTACTTCACAGTGGACGGTGTGGGTGCGCCAACCTACACCTATGATAAGCCAGATGCACTCACTGCCTCACGAGAGGAAATCACACGCTGGGATAGCCCGTTCTGGGAGATTGAACCGGTGGAGGCATGATACGGTTGCAGTTGCTGGCAGTGCTCATCGGTGGGGCACTCATCCAGGATGCGGAACGTAGACTATATGAGGACGTCTATGCACACCTCCAGGTTTCAGAATGTCTCGTAGGGCTTGGCATAGTCATATTGGGACTAGCACCATCCCTTTGGTAGTAACGCCTGTATGGGCCTCCTAGGGGCCAATAAGAGCATCCCCGAATGGGAACAGAGGTAGTATCAGAACAAAGAACACTATATGAGGCTGTGAGAGGCTCTCTAAGGGATTCGAGCATAGGACAAGGCCAACAGGCCAGGAACACGCTAAGGGGCCTGTATGGGCCCATTAGGTATGAATAAGGAGAAACAGTATGAGTAAGTATAAGGTACCATCCCCAGAAGAAGTTAGGGACCGAGTTAGTGAAGCCGAAGAGGCCAGTGTTGGTGGACGCGTTGAAGCTATTGTAGCAGAGTACATCGCCCCAGCCATGCAAGAGGGTCTCAACGAGGTCACGATTGATATCAATGAGGACCGCCGCATGAAGTACCTGGTTGAACACCTGGGGGAGGAAGAAGTGTTGTACCTATTTGGGGATGCTGGTTATGCGGTAACTATAAGTGAACACCGTCATCTCCCTAGCCAACACGTGGTACGGGAAGTGACACTGAAATGGTAAAGGAGGGGCCCTAGAGGTCCTTTTTTTTGTGCTTGCAGTTTGGGCGCAGGTGTGGTATAATGGAAGGAGCGATGGGGATGCGGAACGGGGCGTATAAATAAGAGAATTATGGCAAGTCCCACCAGGGTTGCTAGTACTATTATGTACCTGTTACTTTGGTACCTCTGAAGAACCTTTTAGCTCCCTGTTACTTAAGTTACTTTGAAGAACCACTTGCATAAGCAAGGGGTCGGCTGTTGGCCGTGTCCAACCGCGTCGGAGGAGCGTAGCGACGGGGATGCGCAATCCCCGGGGTTTCTGATGCACACAAGAGGCCCTTAGGGTGTCCTACAGGGGAATTTTCCATTCCCCGATGAATCTTGATTCATCTCCCCTTGGACTCCGAAAGGCCGGAGAGGCCGAATGCAACCAATCAAACCAAAAGAGGGTTTGATAGTGGCTCCATCCCCTAACGTTTCACTTCATTACGCTTAAAAAGAATAAGCTCCTCTATATAGGGTATCAAAAGTCCCTATAGGTCCTCTATTTATCTGGCCAGAATACTGTCCATTTTATGAACTAACCTTGACACTATCAGGATAGTATGGTATACTGTAAGTAACGATAAAACGAAAGGAGGTCACCATGATATCAGAAAAGGAACAGTTGGCCCTTGATAGGGTAAAGGTAGAGGAAGAAGGAAAGAAGAATCCAAAGCACCATACTACTGAGGGTATCAATAGGGAGTTTGTAGAGAATATGTCCTACCTACCCAATGCAGTGATTGAAATGCTATGGAATGACCTCCACAAGAAACTCCCCGTAACCAATAAGGGTAAGAGGGTTGATAGTTGGCACGGGCGCATCCAGAGCCTCTCACAGGACATTGGGTATTCCACAGGACTGGATGCGCCCGATGTGAAGCAGGATATCTACACAGTGGCCCTCACGAACCTCATGCGGGAGCATATCAAGTTCCGGGAGAAGGACATCGATTTGGCCCTTGCAGTAGAGGATAAGGCTATGAGGGACAACCAACGGCTAGCTAGCATTGGCCACACGCGTAGCGCTGTGTACTGGGCGACGTTAACTGTTCAGGCCACTGCCTATGCTGAAACGAGGCACCTAGACATACAAGGTAGCTTCGATGACGATGATACCGAAACACAGTTGTCCCTCACTAAGGGACTCCTAGCCCTACAAGAGGATGATAACTCGGACATGCCCGACATCCCCGATTATATGCAGACTGATATAGCCCTTGCAGTGTTACCCAATTTGGTACGCAACAAGGAGCAACGAGAGTTCCTATCAAACGCCCTCCGATATGACGAGGAATATGTTATGACAACCGGTGGGTACGAACCAAAAGAGTTCAATCGTAAGGTGCGTGTTGGCGCTGACCGAATCCTAGCCAATAGGAAAAAGAAGAACAACGATGACAAGATAAAGGCCAAAGTTATTGAGGCCCTAGAAGGAGATACACATGCTGAAGAGTAAAACACCTGTAGCAGAAGGCCTAAAGGTTATAACTGACAAGTACAATGCCTACAAGGATGACGTTACGGGGACCATTCTAGTTTCTACCCTTGAATCTGTGTTCTCTCCCGAAGTAGGGGAGCTGGGGCATTTCTACTACACCATGGGCCACCTATCAGATACCTACGACTACCCCTCCGGGGATGTCGAACAGGCCCTCAAGGAGCTTGTAATGTCGGACCTCATCGTGAACATGGTGCTGTCTGGGGAAGTATCAGAATGGGACAAGCTAGCCCAGCGGGCACGGTCCTCCCATGAATCCCTGTTCCCAGAGGGGTATGTAAATGAAACTATTGAGCGCTCTGCCCAGTACCTGAAGTATGTACTATCAGGTCCGAGAGCCTAGATATATAGCGACACCCCAGGCTCCTACCAAGGGTCTTTTTTTTGTGGAAATTGCGGGGATGCGCCCCATATGGGGAAGGTCTCCGCGTGGGAGTATATATAGGCCTTATTCGGGGATGCTCCTATGGGCCACTAGATAGTGCTTGACAAGTAGGGGACACTGTGGTATACTAGGGATAACAGTTAAAAGGAGGATAGCTATGGAACTATATGACCATATTGGAAACAAAGAATGGTGTCAAATTTGCTTGAAGCGCAGAGTTAGTAAGGGGTATAGTCAATGCCTTTTCTGTCAACAAAAATTGACGAAAGAAACTATTGATTATTACAAAGTTGGCTTTGCAGATGGATATGCAGCGGCACAAATCGAAATGCTTACGTTTATGACTAACAGGGCTAGCGATATAAGAAAACAACGGCTACTGAAAGTTCCAGAAATAGAAAAAAGTAAATATCACTTGGGATTCCAAGAGGGCAAGAATAAATATGAAGACGATTACAGCATGAATGCAGCATTTGGCTTTGATTTATAAAGGAGAATAGTTATGAGAGAGATTAAGTTTAGAGCGTGGGATAAAGAACTAAAAGAATATGTTGACATCAATAATACTGCTATCGACCCAACGAATGGAGATGTTGTTGAATTAGGCGGATATGAATTATTAGAGGTTAACCATTTTGCAATTCTTGAAGAATTTACAGGTCTCAAAGACAAAAACGGTATTGAAATTTATGAAAATGATGTTCTTAAAAGTGTAGGTGGAAATACAGAAGTTGTTATTTATATCGACGGAAGATTTGAGCCAGTATGTTGGTATGATGAGAAAACTTATGAAGTCATTGGGAACATTCACGAGAACCAAGATTTATTGGAGGAACAATAATGAAGTATCAGAAAAAACCAGTAACGATTGAAGCATGGAAAGCATTTGATTTTAATTTAGATGATAAATTACCTGGGTGGGTCTTCCAAGCTTTCGTTGACCGAACTGTTGGTGAAACAGGTAAACAAGGGTTTGACTATTATGTGAATACACTTGAAGGCAAGATGTACTTTAACAACGGTGATTATCTCATTAAAGGAGTACACGGTGAGCTATATTCGTGCAAGCCAGATATTTTTGAAGAAACCCATGTCAAGGTTGAGGACACTCCTGAGTTACACGAGGGAGAATAAGGGTTGACAAATCTTACCCACCGCGGTAAGATGTACATATAATAAGAAATGAGGAAAACAACATGACATTAAATATTGTAAGATTAAGCAGTTTAGGATGGAAAGTGATTACCTTTAAAGAAGGTGAATATAGAGAAACACCCAAGCAGTTCAAATTTACCTCTGATAGCCTTTACTTCAATCACGTTGATAAGGAGCTAGATGGTGTGTACTCAAATGACGGTTGGGGTTATATCTACTCACGCACGCTTAGTGTAGAGGAATTAAAGGAACGTTTGGTAGACCACCGCCTAGGTGTTTGGAAAAATAAATACGAGGATGCTAAGGAGGAAGTTGATAAGTATCGTAAGATTAAGGACAATCTCTAATTTGCTGTTGACAAGCATCCCCTAGTGTGGTAAGATGTACATATAATAAGAAAAGAGGATAACAAAATGGAAACATATTATGTAACACAAGAACAATTAGATTTGATTGAAAAATTGAAATCTGATAGTCTTCCTTTCTTTAATTTAGTCTGTTCAACAACTGATGAAATGAAAGAATTAGCACACGAGATTACAGACGAATTAGATTCTAAAATTCTTCGGTATATTGGTGGAGACGCATCAATCGAGCTTCTAGTAAAAGACCCCTTGTATCGGTTATCACGTATTGACGATGATGGAGATATGGTTTATATGCGCTTCCACCATGGTACACCCAGTTGGACTACTATTAACAAAAATGCTTTCACAGCACCCTTAGAAGAAATTAAGAAGTGGGAAACGCCATCGTGGAACGTGGAAGAAGCTACGTAATGCCCCTTACCAAGACCAGGGTTCTTCAGATTGATACTTATCTTGACTAGATTTAGAGGCATCCCCAGGGGTGTCCCTTTTTTTGTGGATTTAGCGACATCCCCAGGGGTGCCTCCTTTTTCGGATTTAGCGACAAAAACATATTAGGCTGCTTTAGCGGGGATGCCCACTGCCTCCCTAACCAGCCCACAAAAAAAAAGAAGCCCCCCCCTTGACAAGCTCCCACGCCTATGATATACGCGCCCGCATACTTTATTATACGCGATACACGCGCCCGTGATTATACCACAGGGGTACAAAAATGTCAACACCTTTTTGAGTTTCTTAATATTTAACATTAAGGGTTGACAAGCTCCCCATTAGGTGCTAAACTGGTAACATAGTAAAGAACAAGCCAAACGGCTAAGCAAAAAGGAGAAACCTATTATGGCACTAATTACGATTTATGATGATATGAAAGACCTCGAAAAGTACACCAACCTCACCGTGGAAGACTTTGAGGACGAACTGGAAGAGAACAATATCGAAACCCTAACATTAGGAGCATACACAGGTGTGAGTGAAGATTTCAACCCACTAGACCTTACCGAGGGCAATATCCATTACACCTTACGTACCTACCTAGAAACAACGGCACAAGGGCCAAGCGATGAAGACATTGAGGCACTTGCACAATACGCGTTTGCCATTGCCACCACAAAAGAAATTTATTTAAAGTATTGACAACCAGCGCCAAGCGTGCTAAACTGGTAACATAGTAAAGAACAAGCCAAACGGCTAAGCAAAAAGGAGAAACACAATGATAGCACAATACAGCAACCGCACGCAAATGTTACGGGCATACATGGGAGCGCGTGACGTGAATGACAAGAGACGCGATGAACTTACCAAAGCCCTAGAAAAGGAACACGGGTCACGGGTGGAGTTTAAAACAGTAGCCACCAGTGCAGGAACATACGGGGTCAATGGTGCAATTATTGAGGTATCAGACCGTGCCACGGGGGAGCGACTGGAATTATTATCCATTAGTGGTCGCACAATTGCTCTGTTCGAGTTTGTTTAAAGGGGGTCATGACATGCCCTTTAAAGCAATGCCATTTAAAGTGATAATTACAAGCCCTTTGCAATTTACACAGTTGTTACAAGTTGACGCGCCACAAGTGTTGGAACGCTATGACCGTGTTGAAATGCTCCAAATTATGGCACATCTGCAAGGGGACAACGTGGAGAACTACACCGATATTGTGGACGCCTTACAAAGTGGATATATGGTGGAACTCGAACACGCGCCAAACGTCCCTGCACGGTATGTATACCAGATAAATGCTCACGCATGGTTCATTGTACCTTATTGAAAGCCCTACGGGGCTTTTTTATTTGTCTCACTTTTTGTCACGTGGAGGTAGTCCCTTTAATTGTACCATAACAAGGAGCGCAATAGGTTACAGAATTGTTACCAATTTAAAGGCGCTTAGGGTATCAAGTCTATTATATCAAAAAATGCCCGTTAAAGTCAATAGCTAAAACATTATAAATTTATAATGTAAAAAGGGTTGACAAGTCTTATCAATCATGGTAAGATATAGGTACAGTAAAGGAAAAGAGGAGCACATTATGGAACAATCAGTAAACGAAAGACTTAGTGAAGTAGCTACACAATGGGACAAAAGCAGAAAACCGTGTGTATTCGATATTGAGGTACATAAGAGTGCCTCTGGTAGAGGGGGCACGTATGTAGTACATTCTGGCATAAGTGAGTTCATACCAAACTTATCCTTTGAACATGCAAAAGGCTTTGAGCGCTCTATGTGGGCAGTTATGTGGGGCGGTAAGTCAAAGTATTTAAAATAAGGGTTGACAACTGATAACCAACATGATAAGATATAGGTACAGTAAAGGAAAAGAGGAACACAATCATGAAGCAATACAACTGGAACAACGGTATGGAGCTAATTCAGAACACCCTAATGGCTACATGGGTGGACGAGGTAAAGGCTACCAGCGTGAAGCGTGGCGTCTTTAACGACATGGAGGGCTATGCCTATGTTATCACTGTAAAATTCTTTGGTAAAAAGATTAGTGAGACACGAGGTTATAAAAATAAGTTTATTCAAATCGTAACCAACTCCACTTATATGGGGGACTTAGAGTATATGGACGATGGCACAACGGACGTGCAAGCCTTTAATAATTTTATCGAACTTTTTTGATAAAAAGTGTTGACAGCATAACCGCCCTATGATATCATTAAGTATAGACAAAAAGGAGAAACAGAAACATGACAGACACAAAGTCACTACCCATTTTTAACCAATTGCAACGCTATGCAACTAACACCAGTGTACAACTAGGGGACTTATCCCCTGAAGCATTTAACACGTTGAACCAATTTTTTGACAGCCTACGGGACGAACAAGAAACAGCTGGAGATGACCCCGCCGACTTTATCCAGTGGGCTAGTACAGATTTCCGTTTGTGGCTGGTTGACGAAATTCGTACATACCTCACTGAAAATGTTGACTAAAACGCTTGACACCATAACCGATTAATGTTATCATTAAGTATAGACAAAAAGGAGAACAACAACCATGAAAAACGAACACATTTTCTTAGAAGAAGGGCGCGCCCACTTTACTGACACCGTAACGGGTAAGGGGGTGCTAATCGAACGCGGGGGGCACAACCGTTTTTATTTATATGTTAACGGGGTTTATATCAAGAGCGTGCCCTTTTTAAAGGCCTATCAAGCCGTGATGGAACAAAGCACAAAAAGCGTGGCCACGGCCTAACCGCGCAACCCTAAGCCCCCCGATGGGGCTTTTTTTTGTGTACCTTCATCCCCGTGCGCTAGTTTCTCCCTTTAATTGTATCATAGAATACCCATCGTGTCAAGTACTAATTTAATAAATTTTAGGGGTTGTGTTGTTACTCATATCGTGCTAAAATAGAATTATCAAGAAGGGAGTAATAACAATGACTTACACCAAAAAGCAGATTCTAGATATGTATATTCGTGAGGCGTTTGATACGGGCGTAACTGACAACAAATCAGAAGCCAAAGAATACGCTGAAACAATGTTTGATGTGGACTTTGAAGAAAACAGTATCGTAAAAGTCGGGCGCCGTTATCAACTAGCCAACCAACTAATTTAATAAATTTTAGGGGTTGTGTTGTTATCCGTATCGTGCTACAATAGAAGTATCAAGAAAGGAGTTACACCATGATTAAAAAAATCGTATCATTTACCGCCCTACTATTTGCCTTAGGGGTTGCCACGATGGGCGCCCTTGTTGGTTATCTGTTGTTATTGAAGAGCGGGCACGCGGAGAGTGTTATCACGGGCATGGGCTTTGCCTTAGGTGCCTATGGGCTTTACAAACACGCAAATGGGGGCACCCGTTGAGACTAGCCGTGTACCTGCTTATATTCTACTTTTTGGGCTTGCTAGTCCTTA